>Ga0351971_1171_pt1 | contig 13139 bp, 11 predicted proteins | sample BONcelFGM3001F11_FD_206746 | JGI IMG/M metagenome (GOLD analysis project Ga0351971, IMG submission 206746) | Enriched cells from coal bed in the Powder River Basin, Montana, United States - BONCAT cells FGM rep2 HSBNCT.FGM.300.1.F11 ...
TAAAATGCGACTGGGAATTAGTTAATTTAACAAAATTAATTAATACTGAGAAGGATAAGGTTAGCTTCTGGCTGACAACGTCGTGTTCTAGAAAACTTATAAGTAGATACTCCTATTTATAGGTTTTTATAGATTTAATTCGACGGATAATAATCGAGGTATTTCTACAGAAAAAGATTATTTAATAAAATCTTCTAATAATAGACCGGACATATCTACAATAGAACTTAATGTTCCTCTTGGTATATCTTTTTTAGGATGTTTAACAATAGCGGTTTTGTTCCCTTTGATATATTTATAGTGACTGCCTCTTATAGATTTAAGAGTAAAACCATGCTCTTTTAATACGCGTATTATTTTATCTGATGAAATTGATATTCCCATAATGAATAGTTATTTAGTCCTCATAGTAAAGTTCAAGTGCCTCTTTAATTGCACTTCGTGCCTCTTCTATGGTTTCACCGAATGAAGCAACATTAACATCCAGGCATTGAGCGGTAAAGTAATTTTGATCTCTATAAATTATATAGGTTCGAGTCTCCTGCACTGCTTCTATAAATACCTTTTCCCTGCAGATTATTTCATTTTCCTTATAGCTATCAATATCATCTTTCATCAGAATATCCATGTTATCAACCCCTTTCTATTTATTTATAACATTTATAATACAGCATTGTCAATTACATAGAAACATTACTGATTTCTACAAAACCAGCAAACTTTTTACACTACCTTGAAGTTTGCCAGTCAGGTAATTCTACTCTTTAAATTTTATTTATAAGAGAAGGATAAAATTTTGTCATACAGGAAGGACATACAGCTTCTGAAAATTCAGCTTCCGAATAAGTCTTTATATATTCTTCCACACTGTTCCAGTATCCCTTATCATCTCTCATTTTTTTGCAGGAAGAACATATGGGGATAAGGCCTTTGAGGGTTTTAATTTTAGAGAAAGCTTCCTGAAGATCAGAGACAAGCTTTTCTCTTTCTTCTTCCTGTATTTTCTTTTCTCTCCTGTCCCTCAGAGAAAGGAGAATGGCTTTTTTATCATACCAGTCTATAACAGATACCGTTATATCCACAGGACATAAAGAACCGTCCGACAGGGTAATTTCTTTATATTCACATACATTATCGTAAAAAGTAATATCTTCCGGAGAAGATAAAATTTCATCCTTACCGGGAAATAATCCTGTATAATCCCTGTATAAAAGGTTTTTATAGCCGAGCATATAACATGCCTGCTGATTTGCATGGACTATGAGGCGGTTACGTCCGTCTATAATCAGAAGCATATCAGTAATACTGTCAAAAAAAGATTTGAATTTTTCTTCTGTCTTCTGTAATTTAATCTCTTTTTCCTGAAGTTCTTTTTCCAGGCTGACAATCTTCTGACGAAGTTCTATTAATTTTCCTGCCGAATCGGTTTTATTTTTCATATTACGGTGTATTCATCCATTTAAAGAAAATAATAAATAATAAACTTACAATCATACATGTAAATATCATTACAGGAATACCGGTACGAAGCCAGAGACTGAATGTAATCGGTTTTTTAGTCTTCTCACTCAGGGATACAATTATCACATTGGCCGTAGAACCGATGGGTGTAGCATTACCTCCCAGACCCACACCAAGGGCAAGGGCCCACCAGAGAGAAGAAACATGTATACCCATTTCCCCCAGTTTGTGAATCACAGGAACCATAGCTATAGTAAAGGGGATATTATCAATAATGCCTGAAGCTATTGCACTTACCCAGAGTAAAAGCATATTTGCCAGTAAAAGGTTTTCTCTTGCCAGACCAATTATACCGGATGAAAATAGTTCAAGTACCCCTGAAAACTTCAGCCCTCCCACACAGATAAAAAGGGAAGCAAAAAATAAAAGAACATTCCATTCAACATGACTTATAGTTTCTTCCATAGGCGGACGTACAAGCAGCAGAGCGAGTGAAGCTCCCGTAAGAGCTACATAGGCAGGGGTAAGATGGAGGAGTCCCTGTAAAAAGAAAAATATTATTACAAAACCGAGAACTGTCAATATTTTCCTGGCATTCTGCGGATCTTTAAGAGCCTTCTTTTCATTCAGACTCATAAGCCCTTTTATAGTTTTAGGTTTTGCAGAAAGATCTTTATAAAATACTATTCTGAAAATAATCAATGTAACAGCCCATGCCACAAGAGACATGGGAGCCAGATGTGTAAGAAAATCCAGGAAAGTAAACTTTGTAATAGTAGCTATTATAACATTGGGAGGATCTCCTACCATAGTAGCAACTCCTCCTATATTTGACAGCATAGCTTCTGCCATGAGTAAAGGAAGGGCACTTATATGAAGCATTTCTGCAATCAATATGGTTACAGGAGCGATGAGAACAACTGTGGTAACATTATCCAGAAACATAGATAAAACAGATGTTATTGCCCCCAGAAATACAAGTAAAAACCATACGTTTCCCCCGGATTTTTTTGCAGTCACAATTGCTGCATACTGAAAAAACCCTGTCTGCTGAAGGAGCCTTACTAAAATCATCATACCAAGTAAAAGTCCCAGTGTTTCAAAATCAACCGTATGGAGCGCTTCTTCTGCAGAATAAAAATTCAGGATTATTCCGCTTCCTACCATTACGGAAGCTCCTATCATAGCTGCAATAGTGCGGTGAACCTTTTCGGTAAGGAGGAGGGTAAATGTGAGGATAAAAATAACGAGAGCAATAATCTGAGACAGTATCATGTTAAAACTCCTCCATAGTGGGTGACCGTCTTTCAAATACCGGTTTTGCTGCTTCTCTCGCTGTAATTGAAGATTTCACGATGATTATATCTTTCATGCAATATTTAAGTATCATAAAATAAACAACTCTTTTCAAAAAATTATTCAATTTCTCTGGAGTCTGAATAACGGCAGGCTGCAAAAAAAATTTACTATTAAATTATGGGTTATGGGTTTTAGGTGTTGGGTTTTGGGTTGTTAATCTTTTTAACCCAACACCCAACACCCGAAACCCATAACCCTTAACCCTTAAAAACGGTTATTATCCTCCCGTCACGCGTTACGCGTCACGAGTCACGATTTAATATACTTGATACAGTTATTTAATAGTCATTCCTTACTGACCTTCTTTTACTCTGCATTTATGGGGTATTCATCCATTTAAAGAAAAGAATAAATAATAAACTTATAAAAAAACATGTAAATATCATTACAGGAATACCTGTACGAAGCCAGAGATTAAATGTAATTGGTTTTTTAGTCTTCTCACTCAGAGATACAATTATCACATTGGCCGTAGAACCTATGGGGGTAGCATTACCTCCCAGACCCACACCAAGGGCAAGGGCCCACCAGAGAGAAGAAACACAGATACCCATTTCCCCAAGTTTTTGAATTACAGGAACCATAGCTATAGTAAAAGGAATATTATCAATAATGCCTGAAGCTATTGCACTTACCCAGAGTAAAAGTATATCTGCAAGTAAAAGATTTTTTCTTGCCAGACCAATTATACCGGATGAGAACAGTTCCAATAATCCGGAAAACTTCAGCCCTCCCACACAGATAAAAAGGGAAGCAAAAAATAAAAGAACATTCCATTCAACATGACTTATAGTTTCTTCCATAGGAGGACGTACAATTAATAAAGCAAGTGAAGCTCCTGCAAGAGCTATATAAGCAGGAGTAAGATGGAGGAGGCCCTGTAAAAAGAAAAATATTATTACAAAACCGAGAACTGTCAATATTTTTTTCGCATTCTGCGGATCTTTAAAGGCTTTCTTTTCATCCAGACTCATAAGTGCTTTTATATTTTTAGGTTTTACAGAAATCTCTTTATGAAACATTATTCTGAAAATAATCAATGTAACAAACCATGCCACAATAGACATTGGAGCCATATGAGTCAGGAACTCCAGAAAAGTAAATTTTGTGACAGTGCCAATAATCACATTGGGAGGATCTCCTACCAGTGTCGCCACTCCTCCTATATTTGACAGCATGGCTTCTGCCATAAGGAGAGGGAAAGCACTTATATTAAGCATTTCAGCAATCAATATCGTTACAGGAGCAATCAGAACAACTGTTGTAACATTATCCAGAAACATAGATAAAATAGATGTAGTTGCCCCCAGAAATACAAGTAAAAACCAGACATTCCCCCGGGATTTTTTGGCAGTCACAATTGCTGCATACTGAAAAAATCCTGTCTGCTGAAGAAGCCTTACTAAAATCATCATACCAAGTAAAAGGCCCAGTGTTTCAAAATCAACTGTGTGGAGCGCTTCTTCTGCAGAATAAAATTTCATAATTATCCCTGCTCCTACCATTACAGAAGCACCAATCATGGCAGCAATAGTACGGTGAACCTTTTCTGTAAGGAGGAGAGTAAAAGTGAGGATAAAAATAACGAGAGCAATAATCTGAGGCAGTGTCATGTCAAAGCTCCTCCGTTCATGGAAGCAGAAAGAAATCCTGCGGCAATATCCACCCTTGAAGCAATTCCTACGAGACGTCCTTCTTTATTTACAACTATAAGATCCATAAAATTATGTTTATCCATAATGGCAAAGGCCCTGAGCAATCCGCAGTCTTCCTCTACAAGGAGAGGTTTTTCCATAATTTTTTTCATAGTAATATGTTCTATTTCAGGTATATAATTAAAATGAATATCTTCCAGAGAACCAAAATCAACTACAAAATCAATATTATCCAGTAAAGAAACAAAATTAGGCATAAAAACCTTTAGAAGATTGGCCAGTCTTACAACCCCTATAAGCATATCATTCTCATCCACTACAGGAAACGTTCCAATCCTTTTTTCTACTACAAGTTTTCCTGCTTCCCTTACAGTAGTTGAGGCTTTAACCTTAATTACATCTTTCATAAAATTTTTCAGTATCATAAAACAAACAACTCCTTTCAAAACATATATTATTTAATCTCTATAACCTGCAAATTTTCCTGTTCTAAAAAAAAGAATTACTATGTAGTTTACAACAAAATTGTTGCTATTGCAACTACTTTATATAATTTTTAATCAATCAATAAAATCATCTTGCAGAAAATTAATTATAATGATAGTATAAATAAAATCAATTTATATAAAATGTAAAGATACTTACGAATAGCTATAAAAATGGAAAATTTTGATAATTTCTTTAAAAGTGAAACACTTATAATCGAATTACTTGTTCTTGTGACAATTGTTGCCATAGTGGCACAGAGATTGAGAATGCCCTACACAGTAGCTCTTGTCCTTGCAGGACTTTTTGTTACCTTTCAATCCCCTGTAAATATTGAAATAACACCTGAACTCATACTGGGTATATTTATACCTCCTCTGGTTTTCGAGGCAGCTTTTCATGTGGAATTTAAAATATTAAGAAATAATTTTACAAGCATATTAATGCTTGCTGTACCCGGTGTAATAATAACGACTGTTATAGTTGGAGGTGTTATAACACTGGGCACAGGTATTCCAATTGTTATAGCCATAATATTCGGCGCTCTTATTTCTGCTACAGATCCTGTGGCAGTAGTGGCACTTTTCAGGACACTCGGTGTTCCCAAAAGACTGGCAGTAACAGTAGAAGGTGAAAGTTTATTCAATGACGGCACTGCCATTGTACTGTTCAAACTGGCTCTTGCAATTGCTGTAACTACTTCATTTAATATTCCTCTGTCCATATTGAGTTTTTTAAAGGTTTCTTTCATGGGACTTTTAATAGGAGGAGTTTTAGGATGGATAGGTTCACAGATCATAGCCCGTATTGATGATTATCTCATAGAAATAACCATAACAACAGTTCTTGCCTATGGAAGTTATCTTATGGCAGAAAATTTTCATGTAAGCGGAGTCCTTGCTGTAGTATCAGCAGGCATATTAAGTGGAAATCTGAGTCCAAAAGGTATGTCTCCTACAACAAAAATAGTTCTCTATAATTTCTGGGAATATCTGGCTTTTCTTGCAAATTCTCTTGTATTCCTTTTTATAGGACTCAAGATAAATATACATACAATTATAGCAGATATAGGTAATATAACGGTAGCAGTTATAGCAGTATTAATCAGCCGAGCTGTTGTAGCCTACGGACTCTCCTGGCCTGTTCATCACTATATGGGAGGTTATATGCCGCGGAAATGGAGGCATATTTTATTCTGGGGAGGCCTCAGAGGCGCAGTGAGCCTTGCTCTGGCTCTTACACTGCCTCAAAATCTACCTCACAGGGAACTCCTTCAAACAATGGCTTATGGAGTAGTGCTCTTCACATTGCTTGCCCAGGGTACAACCATTCAATTCATATTAAAAAAACTTGGACTTACGGAAAAACCTGAAAGAAGATTGACAAGAGAAAAAAAATGGGGAAAACTATATTCTACGAGAGCAGGCCTCCAGAGTTTAATAAAATTGAAAGAAGAAGGTATTCTTTCAGGTGACATATGGACCGGTATGTGTGAAGAATATAATGAACTTGATGAAAAACTCACAAAAGATCTGACTGATTTATTTGCAGAACATCCGGACATGGAGAAAGAAATAATTATTCAGGCAAGAAGAGAAGCTTTAACAGCAGAAAAAAGTGCTCTGGGAGATGCCCTCCATAGAGGACTTCTTTCAGATGAAGTTTATACTGAATTAACAGAAGAACTGGACAGAAGGCTTGAAGCACTTTCTGTCATAGAGTCATGGGATAAGGAATAGCCATAAAATAATTGAATTAATTAATATTTTCCTTACTCCCGTTACGCGTCACGATTAAGGAGTTATTATGAAAACACTTGTATGTGCCATAAGAGGCGGCCAGGCAAGCAAAAAAACTCAGGAAAAAGCAATAGATATAGCAAAAGAAAGAGGCTTCAACATAACCTTTCTCTATGTTATAGATCAAAATTTAATTGAAAAATCTGACGATAGAATCATGGTTGAACTCAAAGATGAAGTAGTAAGAATGGGAAGACTTATTCTCCGTATAGCCAGAACCAGGGCCAAGAAAAAAGGAGTTGAAGCAGATTTTGTTACAGGTGAAGGCACAGTAAGAGAAGCAATAGAAAAGTGTATCCTTGAAAAAAAAGCTGATCTACTCATACTGGGCAGTCCTAAAGAAGAACATAATCAGAAATATTTTAAAACAGAACAGATAGAAAAATTTGCAGAATTAATTACCGAATCTACAGGAGTAAAGGTGGAAATAGTTTAATCCCGACAGGGGAAGGAGTTTTGCCTGTGATAATGATAGCTGTAATACTTATACTGGTCATTGCTGTAGTGATTTTCAGCAGAAGAAAGTGAAAATCTATAAAGAGTGAAGAGTGAAGAGTGAAGAGTGAAGAGTGAAGAGTGAAGAGTGAAGAGTGAGTGGAATTGGAATATAGCTGTTACTCACCACTCACTACTCACTGAAAAATTATCCGTGTTTTGCCAGATAACCGGCAACACCATCGGAAGTGGGCTTCATAGTATCTTCTCCCTCTTTCCAGTTAGCAGGACATACCTCGCCATGGGTGTCTACAAACTGCAGGGCATCGAGTGTACGAAGGGCTTCATCAACACTTCTGCCGAGAGGCAGATCATTTACCAGGGCATGACGGACCACGCCTTTGGGATCAATAAGGAAAAGTCCTCTTAAAGCTATAGATTCATTTACAAGTACTCCATAGGCTTTTGAAATATTTTTGTCCAGATCTGCTACAAGAGGATACTGAACATTTCCTATGCCTCCCTGATCACGGGGAGTATTTTTCCATGCCAGATGGGTAAAGTGAGAATCTATAGAAACTCCAATAACTTCACAGTTTTTCTTTTTAAATTCAGCCAGTTTTTTATCAAAAGCTATAATCTCTGTAGGACATACAAAGGTAAAATCCAGAGGATAAAAGAATAGAAGCACATATTTACCTCTGAATTTTGACAGGCTCAGTTCCTCAAAGGTATTATTCGGCATAACTGCCTGGGCTTTAAAATCAGGTCCTTCTTTTGTTACAAGACACATAGTCATCTTCCTTTCTCTATTTAAACAATCAAGAATAATATTTTATTATTTTAACTGATTATCTTTTGTATGTCAAGATTTATTTCAATAATTTTCAGTTCTGAATTTCATCAAAACCTTACTGTAATTCCATCTAAATTTATCAAGTTTTTCCAACGTAATGATTCCCTGTATATAAAGTTCAAAAGCTGCAGCAAGATTATTCCTTGCTTCCAGTAAAGATTTATCATTCCCGGCTTTTCCGCCTGTTATTTTAATTTGAAGAATATATTCAGGAGGAAATTTAAGAGTTAAAGGTAATACGGGAGAAGGGTGAAATCTTTCTTTTACTGGTTTAAAATCAATTTTTACTTTATTTATCTTTTCCTGAAGAGAGTTAAATGTCACTTTTACCTCAGAAGTAAATAAAAGTTCCTTGCTTTTCTTCTGTTTTTCCACGGCCAGAGTGATATGTTTTTCTACAAGCCCTGCAACTGAAGACATTTTCTTTTTCTTAAGTCTGAAATTTTCAGCGAACATTTCTTTGAGGCTGCAGATATAATCAATTTCTTCCCTGTATTTTTCAGAGTCCTTCATAGTAAAATAAGTTTCCTCCTCTGACAGGCCGGACATAGTAACACTGTAATATGATGACATGGTATTTATATAATCCATATAGGCCTCAGCTATATTTAAATGAATAAGTGATTCTATAAGCAATATGTGACAGGCAGCTATTTTCTTTTGCTTTTCGTATGTTACGGGAGGAAGTTTTTTTGTAACACCTATAAATTTTGCAAAATCCACAAAATTTCCGGCGCTGTCTCTCAACTTCAAATCTACATGATCACTCCAGCAGAGTGCTATAATATCTCCTCTGGATACCTTCTGGCCAGGTTCCACTCTGGGGCTTACATGACCATAGGTAAGATATAAACCGCCGGGAGACGCAACAGTTACTCCATATTCTTCACCATACCAGTTAATTACATCTGTCACAGTGCCGGCCCAGAGAACAGGTATTTTCGTGCCTTTCTCAAGATATATGTCATAACCATTATGTAATCCTGCACGGCGTCTGTATTTCGAAGTGGTTCGCCAGTCCTGAAATCTGCCTGTCACCTCTGCAAGAGGAAAATATTTCCTGAGTAAATTCAGATAATCGGTAAGAGGAGAAATAGAAGTAATAGTAACTTTTGTAACAGGTGCCGAACGAATATTACTTAACTGCAGTAATTTAAGTTTTGCCCCTGCAAGGCGGGCTTTCAATTCTGTATCAGTTTGTTTACAGGCATGAAGTTTTCTCAAATAAATATCCTGTAAACTCTCAGCTTCTGAAGAGGCCAGAACCGTGGGACAGAGGGAGATAATAAAAGATAAAATAATTACAATATATTTGTACCACATGAAGAGATTAGACTGCAAAAATTCTGCCATAATTACATAAATTATAATTTGGTTATGGGTTTTAGGTTTTGGGTTTTAAGGTTTCTGACCCAACACCCAACACCCATAACCATTTAAAGTACAACAGGCACAGTTTTTTACGAACTGTGCCTGTTGTAATAAAGATTTATTTTATGGCTTTAAATCTGTAATAGTATCTACATGTTTGGTTCCGGTATTAATTCTAAAGACATTATCTGAACTGGAATTTGTAACATAAAGATAATTTCCATCAGTGACGCCACTGGTTAGATCATATGGAGTATTCAGTGTACCTCCTGTAAAAACAAATGGGGCTACTATGCCGGTCAGATCCACCTCTGATATTGTATTTGCTATACTGTTTCCTACAAAAGCCCTGGAAAGATCATGAAAAATATCAACTCCATAGGGGCCGCCGCCAACAGCAGCAGATAAAGCCAGCTGGGTGCTGGTATTAATCACAGAAGTACTATTAGAACCGAAGTTAGCCGTAACAGAACTGGTACTGTCCAGATCTATATCCATAGGAATATTACCAATATTTGTAGTTATGGTTACAGGAAGAGTCAACGGAGTGCCTGCATTTAAAACAAGAACCTTGTTATCTGCTGTAACATAAAGTTCACCGGCAATACCTGGTTTATATGTTATATATCTGGCATTTGTAGTAGATGGCAGGTGGTATACAGCAGTATATTCATTAGGATCTGCCGGTAATGGAGTGGTTAACTTTCCAATAGTAACGACAAGTAAATCAGCATTATTATTGTCTATAATATAAAGATTTGTATAGGTAGAATCAACTGTTATACCCATAGGTTTTCTTGGATTGGTACCGGAAGGAAGAGGAATCAATCTTCCTGCAGCAGCTCCATCGGTAATCTGGGAAATACTGGCTCCATTATAATTGGTAACAAAAACCTGCGTATTTGTTGTTGCTATCCACTCAGGCCCTGTTCCTATGCCGGTAGTAATATGAGTGGCAGTTGTAGCACCTGGAAGAAAATAGGCCACACTGTTACTTTTGAATTCTGCCACATACACTCTGTTAGTCGTAGTTATGGCAATTCCATGAGGCTGCCTTGTAGTTATAACAGCAGTACCTGTAGGTGTTGGTGTTGACACAGTACCTGTAGGTGTTGGTGTAGCTGTAGGAGGTGTGCCTGTAGGAGTAGGAGTAGCTGTGGCTCCAGGTGGAGGCGGCTGCGGTATAAAAGGTGTAACAGTAGGTGTTCTTGGATCTGGTGTAAAGGTAGGTGTGGCAGTAGGAGTCGGTGTTGGAAGGAAGCTGCCTTCCTGCAACTGGCTATTTGTTGTGCTATTTGCATTTACACCTGCATTTATACTTGATATTAATACTCCCGATGAATTGAGTGCTTCAAGAATATAAGTACCTACGGTAATATCTGTAAAAGAAAATTTTCCATTACTATCTGTATTGGTTCTTGCAATTTCAGGACTGCCCAGAGCGGCTCTTAAAATTACTATTAAATTGGCCATAGGACTTCCCTGGGTATTAAGCAGTGTTCCAAGAATATTCCCTTTCTGGGGCGGAACAGCCGTCGGCTGAGATGGATTTACCGAATTACCTGTGACAGATGATCCTGCGTTACCACATCCGATTACATATAGACCTGACAGGGAAACGAGAAGAAATAAAACACAGGAAATCTTCAAAATATCATTTTTTCTCATATTTTCCTCCTTAAAAAATTAAATAATTATAATAATATCTATTTTAATATTATACTTACTTAATTATATAATTACAAGTGAATTTTCAGAATTACTTTAAAATTTTATCCTTCTAAATCCTTTCAATCTCTTAATTTTCAATAGAAATATGTGATTGTTTACAGAGCCTGCAAAATCTGATAATTTGATTTATCCGAAATGAAATGATATAATTTTAAAGAAATAAAGAAAAAGAGGAGTATTGTGTAAAAGTGTTCTTTAATAGAAAAAAATCAAAAGCTCTTTTGAAGGATCTTTCCTATATAGATGAACTACTGATTGATAAAGAACTGGATAATTTTTCTTCAAAAATTAAAAAATATGAAAAATTGCCGGAAGATCTGCTTATCTATATAAAAGAAAAAGAAAAACCATTAAAAAGTAAGATATGGGGAGAGATTTTCACGGCAATTACAAAAACCTTCAGAGAAGAACATAGAGAACAGGAAGGAAAATTCTTAAATAAAATTTATTATTCCATGATAGAATTACTGTCAGAGTTATTTGATAATAAAGAAGAAGAAACGGAATTCTTCCGTTCCCTGTCTGCTTCTCTCGGAGATTCTGAAGAATATGGAAGAGAACTCATTGTTTACAGAGCTTTAAGATATTCCATTCATTATAATGATGAAGAGGGATGTAAAAAAATACTGGACAGCAGATTTCTTAAAAAAAATGAGATATATTTCTGCTCTCTCGATTTTTCAGATGACACAGATCCTGTAGATCAATCTAAAATCATCAAATGGTTCCTCTACAGATATGATATGGCCAATGCCATCAGATATCTCTCCCTTGTTTCCTGGAAATGGTCCTTTCTGATAAAATTAATCCATATTTTAATAAACAAAAAAGGTGCTACAGTACTTATCTGTCTGTTTATGATATACAGTAATCTGCCATGTCTCTGGAATGTGAAAATAGAGGAACGATATTTCTATTATCTGGAATTTATAGCAATTGCTATATTTCTCACAGTATATCTCATCAATAAAGCTACTGCGAAAAATATAGATGATACAAAGGCAATGCTCCTTTTGTTTCAGGTAAGTCTCCCCAGGCTATGGGGAGCAATTCTTATGGGTTTAATCAACATAGCCCTTTCAGACAGAAGCTGGACCTTTCCTCTGAGAATTAAAGAAAGGCATTTTTTTATTGTATGTATACTGACTTTTATTTCAGCATATTTATATTTATATCTGGAGGTAAGCAGCCAGGTGTCAGATTCGAAACAGGCAACTGCCAGGACTTCCAAAATAGTAACACTCGGACTTATGGAAGCTTTCTTTTTTTCTTATCTTATATGTCAGATTTTTGCAGAATCTGTTATTCCGGACCTCGTACCAAAAGAAGAACTGATTGTTTTACAGGAACAAACTATTTATAATATTTCAAATATCCTGGTCATGCCTAAATTCATACCGACTCTGAAACTTTATCCGACTCTCATAATACTCTGGTCTTTCCTGTCACTCCTTATAGGTATGTTTATACAGAATTTCTGGGACAGGGAAAATTTGATAAGCTCTCCCTTTGCTGAAGATATGACGTTAGAGGTGGCACCGAAGCCGGGGGTAGAGGAGCGTAATGCGTGAGACGTGAGACGTGAGGCGTGAGACGTGAGACGTGAGACGTGAGACGTGACGGGAGGATTGAACTCAGGTTAAAAAGTTGAAAAGTTGAATTTTATAATCTTTCAAATCTTCAACAATATTAAAGAGGTGAAAAAAATGAAATTTAAGAAAATAATTCTTATTTTTATGCTATTTCTCATACTGTCCGTAGAATCTATGGCAGGAAGTGTATGTAAAAAAGAAGATGATGTATGGGGCAGCGGCAAATATCCTTATAATTTCAGGATTATTGATAATAAATTATATGCAGGAGGAAGTTTTTTCAATCCTGAAAATCATGGAAACTCAACAGAAAAGGTAAGAAGCTATATAAAACTCCTGAAAACTATGGGAGTAACATCTGTTATAGCTCTTAATTCCCCTCCTTTTGAAGAAG
>Ga0351971_1133_pt3 | contig 13074 bp, 10 predicted proteins | sample BONcelFGM3001F11_FD_206746 | JGI IMG/M metagenome (GOLD analysis project Ga0351971, IMG submission 206746) | Enriched cells from coal bed in the Powder River Basin, Montana, United States - BONCAT cells FGM rep2 HSBNCT.FGM.300.1.F11 ...
GATAGCATGATCGGCTAGCTTTTCATAATACACAATCATTTGCTGATAATAGTTGCCTGAAATTACAGGATATTTATTTTCCTGAAGATCTTTCATGTTTTGCTCCACAAGCCTGATCCGCATTATATTTATCGCTGCCTCATTCTTCTCTGCTTCTTCAGAATTCAATGGTTTATTTGTTGATAGATGTAATTGCATAATAACCAACGAATTATTAACAAGCGCTGATATGTCTTCCAGATTATTTCTCTGATCTTGGGTAAACCAAGCTTTCATTTCATTCTTTTTTTCAATGGTTCGGGCTAATTTATAGCATACATCAGCCATACTTTCAAGGTTATTAACACTGATAGTAATTGCATTAATAAGTCGCGAACCATCTTCACTTAATTTGTTTTCACTTATTTTTGAAAGATACCTATTCAATTCTTTCTCTACCTTGTCGATGACGGATTCCTTACTGTAAATCTCATCCGAAAGCGCTTTAAATTTCACTTCATCCTTCTCTAATAACATCTCCGGAAGAATTTTAAACATCCGCTCAATTATCAGGCTCATGACTTGCAATTCCTTAGTTGCTTGAACAATAGATATTTCGGAAATCGGTGTGATAAAATTGTCATTATATTTCAGTACATTCTCTTCTTTTACATCAAAAGTCGGCTTAATTACAAATTGAGCTGCTTTAAGTAAATAAGAGGTGAAATTGATCCAAATAAGTGCGTTTATAATATTGAATAAACTATGAAAGAGACTGATTTTTAGTGGAGCAACAACTAAGTCGTTATCCGAATTTTGTAATAAAAAAGATGATAAAAACTCAACTCCTTGAACAGCATATCTAAAGAAAGGCAAAATTAAAAGTGCTCCGGCTAAATTAAATAGAAAATGTATCAAAGCCGTACGTTTGCCATTACGATTTGAAAAAATTGCAGCCAGGTTAGCAGTACCCGTTGTTCCGATATTTTCTCCAATAATAAGAGCAGCAGCCACTTCAAAATCAATATAGCCATCAGCAAGCAAAACGGTAGTAAGAGCAATTGTGGCGGTGGAGGATTGAACCAAAAGCGTGATCAAAATGCCCATAATAGCAATAGCAATCAAAGAAAATGACTTCTGACTTGCTGTGCTACTCAGATACTGGACAAGTGGACTTGAAGGATTTATAGGAGGAAGCGAATCCCTCAAAAATTGAAGCCCGATAAACAACAATGTAAAGCCAAAAATAAATTCAGCTAGCGATTTATGTTTAGATTTTGAGGAAAAATATAACGGGAATGACAGAGCCATTAGTGGCAAAGCAATGTTACTGACATTGAAAGAAAATCCAAAAAAGGTTAATAACCAGGATGTTATGGTGGTTCCTATGTTAGCACCAAGTACGAGTCCAATAGAATCGGACACAGATATTAACCCGGCATTAACAAAGCCAATGAGCATAACTGTTGAAGCAGAGGAAGATTGAATTGTACCGGTAATAATAAGTCCTGTAAAAAGTCCCCTCCAGCGGTTAGAAGTTAGTGTCGAAAGATAAAACCTCATCTTTTCTCCAGCCAGCCGCTGCAACGACTCACTTAACAATTTCATTCCAAATATGAAAAGAGCAAGGGAACCTAAAATTGTAAGTACCATATGTACAGTTACATACATAATAAACTCTTTAAGAATTAATATTTATTATTTACAAGAAACTCCTTTAGCCAGGGCTGTAACAAAGAAGTCACAAGATCATATGGTAAAATAATTTCTGTGTGACCAAAGGAATAGGGAGCAATTTCATAACTATTGTAATGAAAAAGAAACCCAGCAGGAGTAATACAAAAATTCTCAGCAACCGGAATTATCTCCATGAAATACCCATCAGAAACAAGGCTGTGATTTTCATCCTTTCCTAATTGTTTTTTCAAAGTCATAGTGAGCAAAGCCGATAATTCGTCACTTGTATCAACTTCAAAGATATTCTCAGATGTTAAAAAGCAGGTCGAATCACTGTCAAAAATTCCTAAAGAAAAATGTTGCATTCCATGAGCCCCTCCAGTAAAAACGTAGGTTTGTTTTTCATGACTAACAAATCGTTGATACATCCATAACACGTTACCATCCATACTTTTAATCCATTGAAACGATGGCCCCTTCTCCCCTTCGATAGTTGACATTTGCGAATATTGTGTAAGAAATTCAGCCATTGAAAGACGCATATGATCTTCAAAAGAAACTGATGGAAGACTATCAATTGCCGCCCAACCATAAAAGTTACTATAAGGCTGAACATAATTTCTTTCCTGGTTTTTAATTGGAAGTGTAAGGTTCATCTCGATAATAGCTTCTGGAGAATTTTTATCCTTTGGAAGTAATTTTTGAGAAGCATTTCGATAAACTCTTTCAAATCGTATTGTGTTTTCAATCTGAATTCGATCGCAATCAAGTTGGAAAGAATTATTCTTTGAAGGACTAAAAATTCCTTGAAATTGTTCGTTACTCCATTTACCAACGTAGCTGACTAATTGCTCTCCATCTGATTGAAGTGTTACAAAATTATCTTTATCACTTTTCCCTTTAAGTTTAAAATAGGAAGAGTTCCCGGGTTTTGAATCCAAGGGCACTATAAAAACTATTACTTCTATTTGGTCTCCAATAAATTGAAAGTTAAGGAAATAATATTCATTTTCATGCTGACCTTTAAACTGCATGAATTCAATAGGTTGAGCAACTATCAAATGACTATTAATAAACAGTAAAATAAAAAAACTGAAAAGGAACTTTTTCATAATTGAAATGATTGACCAAGATTAATATAGGATAAGGTTAAGTTAAAATTTACAACTTTTTCTCCCTACCCGAATAAGTGTAGCCCAAACCTTCAATCATAGCTTTGACCTTTTCAAGGTCAACTTTTTCTCCTTTTATGAGAACTGTCTGACTAACAAGATCAGCTGTAACTTCTTCTATTGTATCAAGTTTGATTAAATTTGTTTCAACACTTTTCTTGCAATGATTGCATTCCATTCCTTCCACTTTTATTTTGAAGTGTGAATGGTTCTCTTTGATTTCCTCATTCATTGTTGTTAAACTTTTTGGTTTATATTTCTGAAATAAAGCGTTTATAATTAATCCGGCCAATATAATACTACTCACAATACCAACTTCTTGTGGCAGAATTTCTCCATGTGAATGAGCATGCAAATGATCATCAACAATCCACCAATTTGAAGGCAAATAATTAATAATCATTCCAGTAACTAATGCTCCAATAATAATAGTCCCCAAATATATTGCAGTTGTTGCTTTTCCAATAGTTTTAATTAAAACAGTAATTGTTGCAGCATTTGTTGCCGGACCAGCCATGAGAAATACAAAAACCGCACCAGGTGAAAGTCCTTTTAACATCAAAACAGCTGCAATTGGAACAGAAGCTGTGGCACAAACATACATAGGCACACTTGCCAGCAAAACGAGTAACATACTTAAAAAAGGAAAAGTGTAGGAGTGTAAAAAAAAGTCATCAGGAATTAGCACAGCAACAAAAGCTGCAACCAACAGTCCTATTATCAACCATTTAGATATATCCTGAAGAAATTCTACAAAAGCGTACCTAAGCATATATTTGATTGATCTTTGTTCGTTTTTTCCTATTGATTCAGCAACCGAATCATAGGATGGATTTTCTGCTTTAACAATCTTATTTGTTAAAACTCCTCCAACGAATCCGGTAAATAAAGCAGCGATAGGTCTGATAATTGCAAAAGGAAGCCCAAGCATCGAATAAGTAACCAACATTGAATCTATTCCGGTTTGTGGAGTAGAAATTAAAAATGAAGTCGTTGAGCCACGTGAAGCACCATTATTAAACAATGAGATCCCTGTTGGCAATACTCCACATGAACATAAGGGCATTGGGACACCCAACATACTAGAAAAGAATGAAGCAGAGGCAGTTGACCCTCCCATATATTTTGTAAGAAGGCGTTGGGGAAAATATACTTTCAGCAATCCGGCAAATAAAAAGCCAAAAAGAAGGTAAGGCGACATTTCATTTGCCAAACTAATTAATTCCTGAAAATAAATCTGGATGTATTGCATCATCTAAGCATGAATCCGCAAAAATAATTGAAAAGCGCATGCAAGAGTCTTATCTAATGTAATCAAACGTCTTTTAGATGAAGATAACTTGAAATAAACTAGAACCGATGCGAAAAACTTCGAAAGTTTAGCTATAAAACATATTTCAAAAACAAGGAAATTCTTCTTAATTCAAAGCTTGAAGAAAAAACAATTGTTATTTAACTACTTGATAATTAATATATAAAATAGTACCTATCGTTATTTCTGTTCCTCGGGTTTTGGATAAACATTTGCTTCGTTCCTGTATCCGCTCAAGTCGAGATACCAATCTTTATACTCGGTTCCTGATGACATTGCCCATGCAGCAAACTTTAAATGTGTTTGAAGTATATCAACCGTTTCAATTGGATAATCGAAAGAAACAGGTATTTCAATAGCCCATGGCAACCTTCCTGATGTTTGATAATATTTCCCTGAACTTACATCTGTTCTGTCCTCCCATGTTCCAAAAAAGGAAGGATTCACAACCTCTGTTGGCCGATTATCAATAAGATGCACTTCCTTACCACGTTCTTGACCAATGAAAATGAATGGATTAAAAGGAGCCGCTCCAAAATCAGCAACAGCTTCAATCAATAAAACGTTCATATTGATTGTATCTGTCTTAACATAAGGTCTATCGATAAGTGTATTCAAGAATTCGCCATGCAAAGTACCAATTGCATCCATAACAACAACTACGGTTTCATTGGCATGACCCGCTTCAGATCCATTGTCATTAAAACTAATTACATCACCAACAATTGTATTACCTGTTATTTTAGCAACTTTATTGGATGCAAAGGGCATTGAAACAGCAAAACCATTGTTAAGACTTGCACCTGCAGCCATTAACCTAAAATTGGCATTCATTTCCTTTAACTCATTCCTGGCATTGGTTATCATTTCATATTGAAAATCAATGACAACATCATTAAAATCAAAGTCGCCTAAACCTGGCCACAAATCTTCGAAAGCCAAAGTTGAAAATTGTTTTTCTGAAGGGTACCATGAGCGGAATGCTCTCTCAGGATCGGTCGGAAATTCATCAAGATCATCAGGAACTCCATCATTATCTGTATCTACAATACCTTCTGAACCAACACCTTCAGGATTACATGCTGTCACCGGAATGAAATTTGTCATATTATCCGGAGAAACAAAACTAGCCCCATTGGTAATATGTTGAGAAACAGGAGTATTCTGAGAAATGTAAAGTAACGCGGAAGCAGCTTCAACAGCTCCTGAAATAACATTATTTGAATTAATATGGATCTTTGTTTTAGCGAGAACAGTATTCTGATTTCCACTACCATAAATACTTGCGTTCATTGTGAGCAAATCTGTTGACACCATACTTGCATCAGCAAGATTTATGCTTGCTGAACCATTGATCGTAATCTTCGTTTCCGCTTTCAGATAACCATTGATCATATTAAATTGTCCAGAATTGACTTCAACTTGTTGATCTGCAATCATTTTACAATAATTCTTCACATTACTTGCCGAATTAATATCAATATCCTTACCAGCGTGCATCAATCCTTTGTTTTCAACAATAATATTAGAATTGAAACTTATATCTCCTTGTAAAACATCAATACTTCCTTTGTTGATGATTTTACTTCCAGAGTTCATATTGAAATAGCCCTGACTTACAATCAGTTCAGCATAATTACTGAAATTTGACCCATTTACTTCCATTTTATTTCCTGCTGTTATGCTTCCGTAATTTTCGAGGGTGGTATTTGTATTCAAATGAATGTAACCCGGCACAGTTATGGTTCCATTATTTGTCAGATTAACGCTGTTTAATTGGAGGGTATTCTTGAGAAGTGTAAGAATTCCATTATTTACGGCCTCAGCATTCAATTGCTGCAAAACAAGTGCTCCATCAATAGTTGTCAGGCCGTGGTTTGTAAAACTACCACTTGTGGTAAGTGCTGAGTTTATTTTTAGTTGAGCATTGGCATAAACAGTGATACTAGGGTTATTTCCCCACATTGAAATATTGTTGACTGTTAAGTTTCCGGTTTGAGTGACAATGATATGAGAATTTGTACCTAAAGTGGTTGTTCCTGTTAGTGTAGCTGATCCACAAACCTTTAGAGTACCACCTCCGTTCCAGGTTTCGTATGTAACAGTACCATTAAAACTATCAGTAATACAATATGTCTTACCCCCCTTTATGGTTACATTTCCGGTACCACTTACCAAAAAATCACAAACGTCACAATCTGGACCTGGATCACCTACACTTTTGATATAAACGTCATCAATCCCTTCACTTTTACTGGTTGAAAAAGTAAATGATATCTGTCCATTAACAATTGCAACTTTTTCAACAAGCACAGTTCCAGTTGTAGTACGGAGTTCGAGATAAAGCTCTTTTATGTATGATGCAATCTTTAATTTACCAACATAAGGCTCGTTTACACTGATACTTCCACTTCCAATTAGCTCTGCACCTAGCAATGGATCACCAGCAAAGAAGCTTATTTTTGAACTTAAAGGTAAAAATGATGACGCATCAATTTGTACATTCAAATTAACCTGCTGTGTTGTCTCCCATTTAAAATTAGGATTGACAACCAGCTCTGTCATATCATTTATATCTAAATTAGTTTCAGGGGTGTTTTTTCTACATGCAATGCTGGCAATAAGTAGCAAGGCTAAAAAAAATATGCGGGTAAGTTGTATTGTTTTCATCTTAAAAAAAATTATTTCTCTCTTTAACTTCAACTAAAATTATACCAATAGTTATATAGTTGGTTTATAGTTATTTAAACTATATGCAATAACAGGAAATGTCTCATTATTGGAATATATTCCAATATTTAACACGATAATGAATTTCTGAACATATCAAAGTTAGTAATTTTACCTATGATTGTCAATTTCTAAAGTTGTTAAACACAAAATTACTCAGAAATATCACTTAATTCATGAAAATTTTGAAGATAAAAATGATTACCATGCCCCATAAACAGAAAAGCAAGAACGCTTAAACCAACCCAGTAAATCCCATAAATGCCAATGCAAGAATTCCAGCAGTAACCAAAGCTATAGGCACTCCTTTCATTCCGGCAGGGACCTCCATCAAATCGAGATGCTCGCGAATACCAGCAAAAATTATTAAGGCAAAGGAGAACCCAATAGAATTAGCGATTGCAAACACAACTCCTTCCATAAGGTTGTAATCTTTTTGAATGGTTAAGATAGCAACTCCAAGAACAGCGCAATTGGTAGTAATAAGTGGCAGAAATACCCCTAAGGCTGCGTACAATGCCGGACTGACTTTCTTTAAAATGATTTCGACCATTTGCACAAGGCCTGCAATGATTAATATAAAGGCAATTGTTTGTAAAAATTCGATGCCAAGCGGCTTTAATACATAAATCTGAACGAGCCAGGTAACAATTGTTGCAAGTGTAATAACAAACAAAACAGCACCTCCCATTCCCAAAGATGTTGATATTTTATTTGAGACACCAATAAATGGGCAGATACCAAGAAACTGAGCCAACACAATATTATTGACAAAGATGGCCGATATAATGATGATGATATATTCCATGACAGTGTTATTTCGGGTTGAAATTATTTGTTATTAAGTCTTTTAGTGATTGCCATCAAGTAACCAAGTGCAATGAAAGCCCCCGGTGCCAGAATGAAAACCAGCATGAGATCACCTGGAATTAGCTTAATATTAAAGATCGCACCGCTTCCGAGAAACTCTCTAATAGCTCCTAACACTGTAAGCGCCAATGCAAATCCTAATCCCATTCCAAGGCCATCAATAGTAGATGATAAAGGAGTGTTTTTTGAAGCAAATGCCTCAGCACGACCGAGAACGATGCAATTCACCACAATTAATGGGATGAATAGTCCAAGCTGCTCAAATAATGCAGGTAAAAAACCTTGCATAACAAGTTCAACAACGGTTACAAAAGATGCAATTATCACGATAAAAGAGGGTATTCGCACTTTATCCGGTATGAAATTTTTTACCAGACTGATAACCAAATTCGACATGATAAGCACAAAGGTGGTTGCCAGACCCATTCCTAAACCATTAAAAGCAGAGGTAGTAACACCAAGTGTTGGACAAGTTCCAAGAATCAATACCAGAATTGGGTTTTCTTTTAAAAGACCTTTCGTAAAATTTTGCATTTGGTTCATTTCTTCAACCCTTCCTTATTTTGTTGGTATGTATCAAAAGCGCGTTGCAAAGCATCCACATAAGCACGTGAACTTATTGTGGCAGCGGTGATAGCATCAACATCCCCACCATCCTTTTTAACTTTTAAAACAAATTGATCAGGATGCTTTCCATTGAATTGATCACTCCAATCTGATTTAGATTTTTGCATTTTGTCACCTAGTCCTGGAGTTTCTTTATGATCCAAAACGGAAATATTGTTAATTGTACCATCCGGAAGAAGGCCTGTCATTAAATTTATCTGCCCTCCGAACCCCTTTTTTGTAAATGTTTTTACTGCCACTCCTACAACTTCATCCAATTTGTAAGCTAGATTGAACTGTAATGAGTCGTCATCATGAGCAGCTTTTACATTATAGGTTACAATACGATCAAATTCAGGTAATACCTGTTTGATCGCATCTTCCTGTTTCTTTTGCTTAGCTAATTCAATAGGAGCTTTTGTAAGGTTATAAACACTACCCAAGGCCATTGCCGAAACCAGTGAAATCACCACAAGCGTACTCACCATATTGAAAAAGTTCGATTCCCGTTTACCAGCCATTTTTATGCGATTGAAAGGGTTTTTATATTTATTTCTTGACTGCTATTCCAAACCTTTTTGGTTTGAAAGCATTATTAATCAGCGGAGTGAAAGCATTCATAATCAGTATTGCAAACGAAATACCTTCAGGATAGGCTCCCCATAAACGAATTATAATGGTCAGAAGTCCGATTCCTATTCCGTAAACAATCTTACCGTTCATGTTCATTGGTGAAGTGACCATGTCAGTAGCCATGAAAATTGCACCCAACATCAGTCCTCCCGAGAAAAGATGAAAACTTGGTTCAATATAGTGTTGAGGATCAATTAGGTGAAAAACACCTGCAACTACAAAAACTGTCATGATAATAGAAACAGGCAATTGCCAATCAATCACTTTTCTTAAAACCATATAAACACCACCAAGTATTAAGGCTATAGCTGATATCTCACCCAAAGAACCATTCATATTACCTAAAAGTCGGTCGAGGTACGGTGGCATTTGCGGGTCGGCCAATATCTGATCAATTGATTTTCCGGCATCAACACCTTCTTTTAGCAATCCCAATGCTGTTGGACCGGTAATAGCATCTGTAATTTGAGTAGCAAAAAGTGGCTTTGCAACAGGCCAGCTTGTCATCTGAACTGGAAACGAGATCAACATAAAAACACGTCCGACAAGTGCCGGGTTAAACGGGTTGTTCCCTAAACCGCCAAATGACATTTTTGCCACACCAATCATAACCAAAGAACCTGCAATAATCATCCAGGCAGGTATGTTTGCAGGCACATTGAAAGCTAATAAAATACCGGCAACAATTGCCGAACCATCATTTATTGTTATTGGTCCGTTTAAAAGGTATTTTTGGATTGCCCACTCAAAAAACAAGCTTGACATCACAGAAATAAGTAAAACTCTGACGGCGTCAATCCCAAAGAAATAAATAGAAACAAGCATTGCAGGCACCATCGCATACACAACAGTGTACATGATTTTTTTTACATTTTCATCTCCGTGCACATGCGGAGATCCTGACACAGTAAATATACTCATATGATAAACTTATTTTCTGGTTCGTATTATATTGCCCACTCTTTGCTTGCCAAGACGTAAGAAATCCAGCAAAGGCAATGCAGATGGGCAGGTAAACTGACATGAACCACATTCAATGCAGTCCATAATCCGTTCTTTCTCGGCCCGGTCATAAACGCTCAATCTGGACAGTTTGGCAAGTAAATAAGGCTCTAAACCCATCGGACAAACAACAGTACATTTGGAGCATCTGATGCAAGATTTTGGTATTGATCGTTTACTTTCTTCTTTTTTTATAAGCAAAATTCCGGAAGAGCCTTTTACAACAGGAATCTCAGGACTGCTTACAGCTTTACCCATCATAGGTCCTCCATTGATCAGTTTTCCAGTACCGTCAGGAAGTCCACCTGCAGCTGCAATAAGATCAGCAACAGAGGTTCCAACCCGAACAAGAAAGTTTGAGGGCTTAGAAACTGAAGCTCCGGTTACGGTTACAACCCGTTCAATTAAAGGCTTGTTTTTTTGAACGGCCTCATAAACAGCAAAAGCAGTTCCAACATTCGAAACAACACAACCAACTTCAATAGGAAGTTTACCTGATGGAACTTCTCGATTCAAAACAGCTTTAATTAACTGCTTTTCACCGCCTTGCGGATACTTCACTTTCAAAGGCTGTATGCTTATTCCTTTGTAATTTAAGGCAAGTTTATCAAGATGTGTAATTGCATCAAGCTTATTATTTTCAATGCCAATTATTGCTTGTTCAGCACCAAGTGCTTTCATCATAATTTGAATCCCCACCAACATTTCATCTCCTTTTTCGAGCATAAGACGATGGTCAGATGTCAAATAAGGTTCACATTCTACACCATTAATAATGAGATATTCCGCTTTCTTTCCATCAGGAATCATCATTTTAACATGCGTTGGAAATGTTGCACCACCAAGACCTACCAAGCCACAATCTTTAATGCGACTGATAATCTCTTGTTTTGATAGCGAGACTTCTTTTATTAGAGAAATGCTAGTATCTATTCCTTCGATCCATTCATCGCCTGTAACATCAATAAAAATTGCCTGGCGCTTATAGCCCGAAGCATCCAAAGCATCATCAATTTTTGCTATCTTTCCACTTGCAGGTGAATGTATATTTGCCGAAATGAAAGCTTCTCCACGCGCAATGAGCTGACCTGTTTTTACCTCATCACCTTTCTTAACCAAAGGTTTCGGCGGCGCACCAAGGTTCTGACCAAGGGGAATCACCAGCTGTTTAGGCAAAGGAAGAACTGTGATAGAAGCTTGCTCCGAAAGTTTGTTTTCGTTGGGATGGACACCACCAATTGTAAATGTTTTTAACTTATTCATACCAAACCTTGCTTATGCTTTGTTTTCAGTATCTGATTCATTTATCGAAGGACCAGCTGCATCAATAGTTGTAGCTTTCGTTTCCTTAACAGGACGTTCCTTCTTTTCTGGAGCTTGATCAGCATCACTCTTTGGTTTACGTAAAGGGAAATTGATTTCATGGATTGCGTTTGTAGGACAAACCTCAACACATTTACGACATAACTTACATTTATCAAAATCAATATAAGCCAGATTATTAGCTATCGTAATTGCATCAAAAGGACATACTTGTTGACACTTGGAGCATCCAATACAAGCAACGCTACAATTTTTCTTTGCCGGACCACCTTTCTCTTTATTAACACAACTCACAAAAATACGGCGGTCTTTTTTACCTTTAGGTCTGAGTTCAATTATTGCTCTAGGGCAAGCTTTCACACATGCGCCACAAGCGATGCATTTGTCGTTCACTTCGGGCAACCCTGTCTCTGCATTCATATGAATTGCATCAAAATCACAAGAAGCAACGCAATCACCCAAACCAAGGCAGCCAAACTGGCAACCACCTTCGCCGGCAAACAAATTATGTGCAAAAGAACAAGAGGACGGCCCATCGTAAAGGACTTTAGATGGTGCATGATCATGCGACCCATTGCATCGAATGACAGCAATCATTGGATCTTGTTCCTGAACTTCAAGGCCCAGAATATCTGCCACCTGCTTCATGACATCATTTCCGCCAACAGGGCAATTCAAACCTTCAAGATTACCCTTTTCATCAGCTGACTTAACTGAAACTTCTGCAAAACTCCGACATCCGGGAAAGCCACAACCACCACAATTTGCTTTTGGCAATACATCTTCAACAAGGTCAATTTTTGGATCTTCAATAACTTTGAATTTCTGGGCAACGAAATATAAGATAACTGCCAGAATTGTTCCTAACAAACCCAATGTGAGTAAAGTGAAAAGTAAAATATCGTTCACGTTTTTAACTTTTAATGATAGCTCAGATTATAATCTGGTTTGCTGTTAATAAATAAACAGCAATACAAAAGTAAACTTTTTGATTGAAACGATACTTTTAACCGTTAACGAGCAGTTCTTGGTTATAATGCTGTTATTCAATTACTTGAAGAACATAGATATCGAATGTGCAGGATCAAGCAACATGAAACCCACTGATTTTCAATAGTCTTAAGAATTAGTTTAGAAACCTTCTAAATTAACAGATAATCAGTAATTTAGACCTTATTCAAAGAAGTATAAGAATTCCACTTCTGTTACCGAGAAATCAATTCCTGTGATCCATCTGAATTCGCTTCATCTTTTATAGCAAAAACGAACTTATTGCTTATCCTCTCTCGAAAAAGAAACAAGATCACATAATAAATAACAAGGCCTCCTAAAGAAGACAATCCAGCAACCCCTTCTCCAAAACCATTGATTAACAATACGATAAGCGTGATCAGCATAAACACAAAAGGAAATACATATCCAAAAAGAACAGCAAGAGTACCCATTTTTTGCTGCATAAACACTGTCACCTGTTGACCAACTTTATAAGAATGAGGCTGGCTTTTACTGATACTTACAATTTTTTCTTCCATATCTGCAGCAGTACAAGCACCTTTAGCATGACAACTTGCACATGCTGATTGGGAAAGTATCATTACTTCAACTGAATCATCAAGCACTTTCAGTACCATTCCAGGATGTTCAATAATTGGCTGAGAAGCACTCATTCTGTTAAGCTATGATTTATGGTGTTGAACTTGAAACAGGGATAACCTTGCCATTAAAAAATGGAGCTGCATTTAGTGCAAAATTACAAATAAACTCTGCCAT
>Ga0351971_1167_pt2 | contig 13028 bp, 13 predicted proteins | sample BONcelFGM3001F11_FD_206746 | JGI IMG/M metagenome (GOLD analysis project Ga0351971, IMG submission 206746) | Enriched cells from coal bed in the Powder River Basin, Montana, United States - BONCAT cells FGM rep2 HSBNCT.FGM.300.1.F11 ...
AACCGGATATCATGACGTTGGCTAAAGCGCTGGGAAATGGTTTTCCGGTGGGCGCCATGCTGGCGACTGATAAAATCGCCAAAGCATTCAGTCCGGGCAATCACGCGTCGACGTTCGGCGGCAATCTGCTGGCTATGGCGGCGGCAAAAGCTACGATCAAGACGATGCTGGATGAGGGCGTGCTGGAGAATTGTCAGAAGATGGGCGGCTATTTCCTGGCAAAACTGCATGCCCTGAAAGCCAAGCATTCGATTATTTCCAATGTACGGGGCAGAGGACTCATGCTGGCCTGCGCATTGTCCGTTGAAGGCGCCGATATCGTTGTGGCCTGTCAGGAACGGGGATTGCTCATCAACTGCACAGGGGGCAAAACACTGCGATTTGTTCCGCCGCTGATCATTGAGCAAAAAGATATTGATATTGCGATCGCAATACTGGATGCGGTGTTGGAGGGGAAATGAAAAAGGATCTGTTGAGTTTTGCGGAAATGGCTCCTGCGGATTTTGAAGAAATATGGCTTCGCGCTGCCCGGCTCAAAAGAATGCTGAAAGAGGGGAAGGAGCATGCGTCTCTTAAAGGCAAAACTCTCGGGATGATTTTTGACAAGTCTTCCACTCGGACAAGGATATCGTTCGAAGTAGGTATGTATCAGTTGGGAGGCATTGCCCTCTTTCTGAACTCGCGGGATACGCAGATCGGACGCGGCGAAACACTTGCAGATTCGGCCCGGATGATGTCTTGCTACCTCAACGGAATCATGATCCGGACCTTTGCCCAGGAGAGCGTTGAGGAACTTGCCCGATATGCGTCTATTCCTGTCATTAATGGTTTAACGGATCTACTGCATCCGTGTCAGATTCTGGCGGATTTGTTTACGATCAGAGAAAAGAAAGGGTCTTATGAAGGTGTCAGGGTCGCGTACATCGGTGACGGCAATAATGTCGCCAACAGTTGGATCGAAGCGGCGGCAAGGTTGCCGTTCGAGATGGCGCTGGCCTGTCCCGAAGGCTACGATCCCGACCATCGTTTGCTTGAAGAGGGTAAGATGAGCGGGAAAGGTCAAGTCAGATTGTATCGCGATCCATTTGATGCTGCGAAAGATGCCGATGTGCTTTATACGGATGTGTGGACGAGCATGGGCCAGGAGGCCGAATCTCAGGAACGAAAAAGGATCTTTAAAAATTATCAGATTAATGAAAAACTTTTAAGAGCGGCGAAAGAAGACGCCATTGTCATGCACTGTCTGCCTGCTCACCGCGGAGAGGAAATTACTGCCGATGTCATAGACGGTCCGCAATCTGTTGTGATCGATGAAGCGGAAAACCGGCTGCACGTTCAAAAGGCGGTTTTAGAAATATTGCTCTAGGAGGAAAATATCGTGTCAAAGAAAATCAAAAAAGTTGTGTTGGCGTATTCCGGCGGTTTGGATACGTCCGTTATCGTGCGCTGGCTGATTGAGACTTACGACTGTGAAGTGATCTGTTTTGCAGCCGATGTGGGCCAGAAAGAAGAATTAACGGGATTAGAAGAAAAAGCCATCAACACCGGCGCAAGCAAAATATATATCGAGGATCTCCGGGAAGAATTCGCCCGCGATTTTGTATTTCCTGCTCTACGCGCCAATGCAATTTATGAGGGCACCTATCTCCTGGGCACGTCTCTCGCGAGACCGCTCATTGCCAAGAGGCAAATCGAAATCGCCAGAAAGGAAAAGGCGGATTCCGTATGTCATGGTGCTACGGGTAAAGGAAACGATCAGGTGCGGTTTGAGCTGACCTACATTGCGCTCAATCCCGGAATCAACATTATTGCTGCCTGGAAGGATGACAACTGGATCTTCAATTCCCGGGAATCCATGTTTGATTACGCAAAGAAATATAAGATTCCGGTTCCGCTGACGAAGAAAAAACCTTACAGTTCCGACCGCAACCTGCTGCACATATCCCATGAAGGCGGCATTTTGGAAGATACCTGGGCGGAACCACCGGAAGATATATTTGTGCTGACCCATTCGCCGGAGAGGGCCCCGAACAAGCCGACCTACGTGGAAATCGATTTTGTCAAGGGAAATCCGGTGGCCATCGACGGTAAGAAAATGTCACCGGCAACACTGATGGATCATATCAATATCCTGGCCGGGAAAAACGGTGTTGGCCGGGTGGACATGGTCGAAAACCGTTTTGTCGGCATGAAATCACGCGGCGTTTATGAAACCCCCGGCGGAACGGTCTTATGGGCGGCGCATCGCGCTCTGGAATCCATTACGATGGATCGCGAAGTCATGTTCATGCGGGACTCGATGATTCCCAAATACGCACAGCTGGCTTACAACGGCTTCTGGTATGCGCCGGAGATGAAAACGCTTCAGACCTACATTGATGCAACGCAGGAGAATGTCACGGGAACGGCAAGGATCAAACTTTACAAAGGCAATTGTGTCGTCGTCGGGCGTAAATCGCCTTATTCGCTTTACAGCGAAGCCTTTGCCACATTTGAAAAAGACGAAGTCTATAACCAGAAGGACGCGATTGGTTTTATTCGGCTCAATGGCCTGCGTCTGCGCATTCAGAAGATGATGAAGAATAAAAACTAGTCTTACGGAGAGAGCACGCATGGCGAACACATCGAAACCATGGGCGGGGCGGTTTGGGGAAGCCACAGCCAAAAGTGTGGAGAAATTTACCTGTTCTCTGCATTACGATTCCCGGCTGTACAGGTATGATATTGAAGGTTCTATCGCCCACGCGCAGATGTTGGCCGAATCAAGAATTATATTGCGCAAAGAAGCGGCCGCGATTATCCGGGGATTGAAAAGTATCCTTGTCGATATCGAAAAGGGTGTCTTTGTGTTCGATCCGGCGGATGAAGATATTCACATGGCGATTGAAAAAGAGTTGATCCGGCGCGTCGGAGACGTCGGTGGTAAACTCCACACGGCCCGGAGCCGCAACGATCAGATTGCCCTGGATGTTCGCCTGTTTCTGCGCGCGGAAGTTGACGGGATTATCCGGCTGCTGAAAAGCCTGCAAAGGCTGTTGGCACAATCGGCCGGCAGGGAAATTTCCACGATCATGCCGGGCTATACACATATGCAAAAGGCGCAGCCGGTCTTGCTGTCGCATTACCTTATGGCTTTTGCGGAAATGTTTTCTCGGGATGAACAAAGGCTTAACGACTGCAAAAGAAGACTTGACGTTTTACCTCTCGGAGCCGCGGCTCTGGCCGGCACCGGATTGCCGATCAACCGTCAGAGAACCGCCGAGCTATTGCATTTTCCGGGCATCAGCGCCAACAGCATGGACACGGTAGCGGATCGCGACTACATTGCCGAATTTATTTTTTCTGCGGCATTGACGATGATGCACCTGAGCCGTTTTTGCGAAGACCTGGTTCTATGGTCATCCGACGAATTTGGTTTTGCAGAAATTTCGGATGCCTACACAACGGGGAGCAGTATCATGCCGCAGAAAAAGAATCCCGACATCGCGGAACTGATTCGAGGCAAGGCGGCTCGCGTTTACGGCGATTTATTCGCCATTCTGACTTTGCTCAAGGGGTTGCCGATGACCTATAACCGCGATTTGCAGGAGGACAAGGAGCCTCTTTTCGACGCGGTGGATACGGTGAAAGACTGTCTCACGATTTTTATGGAGATGTTGTCCCACACGAAATTTAATGCGGCACGGATGTATCAGGCGGCCGGCGGCGGTTTTTCTACGGCAACAGATATTGCGGAGTATCTGGTTGAGAAAGGTATGCCCTTCCGGCAGGCCCATGAAATTGTCGGCCATATCGTTGCGCATTGCCTGAAAAGTAAAAAGACATTTGCCGACCTCGGTTTGAATGATTTTCAGAGATTTTACGCCGGTTTTGAATCGGATATTACTTCCCGGCTGAAGCTGGAAAACTCCGTTAATGCCCGTAATCATCGAGGTGGCACGGCCACGAAGGCAGTAAAAGAAAGGATCCAAGAATTTGAAAAACGGCTCGGTAAAAAATAGAGGAATAGTTTACCTGGTTTTAGTTCTCCTCACGATCGGTTGCGGCCTGAAGGCTAATCCCGTTCCGCAGGCATCCGAGGTCGCGAAAACAAAATACGATCCGCAATTGATCTTAACCGCAGAGGAAAAGGCTGTTGTGCTGGCGTGGCAATTGCAAAATATTAATGGAAGGATCAGTCATTTTAATGTCGAGAAAAGTGAACTGGGCAGCAGGGGAAATGTCTGCAAGGATTGTCCGCGCAGCTTTGAAAAAATCGGACAAGTTCCGGTAATGAATTCCGGCAATGGCAAACAGAAGTTCGGGTTTACCGATTCGCAAGTGGACAAAGGCAAAACGTATAGCTACCGGTTGGGTATATGCGATGCGTCGGGTGTGTGCAGCGAGTCGCAAATTGTGGAAATAGATTTTAAATAAAAACCAGGAGGCAATTCTATGTTCAAAGGAGCCATTACCGCTCTGGTGACACCTTTTAGAAATGGTCAGGTGGATGAAAAAGCTTTGAGAGACCTCATTGAGTTTCAAATCGCGGGCGGCATAGACGGTCTCGTGCCTTGCGGAACAACGGGCGAATCTCCCACATTGACCCATGATGAACATGACCGGGTGATTGAAATCACGATCGACGCAGCGAAAAAGAGGGTGCCGGTCATCGCCGGAACAGGATCAAACAGTACGGCAGAAGCGTTGCGTTTGACGAAACATGCTTATGAAGCGGGTGCGGATGGCGCGCTGATTGCCTGCCCTTATTATAACAAGCCGACTCAGGAAGGCCTCTTTCAGCATTTTCAGCTCATCGCGCAAAATGTGCCTATCCCGATTATTCCGTATAATATTCCCGGCCGAACGGGTGTGAACATGTCACCGGAGTTGATTGCCCGCCTGGCTAAAATCAGTAATATCGTCGGCATCAAGGAGGCTTCCGGGTCGCTCAAACAGATGAATGACGTGCTTGATTTATGCGGACCGGAATTTGATGTATTGTCCGGCGATGACGGATTGACGCTTCCCCTCATGGCGATGGGGGGTAGGGGCATCATCTCCGTTGCGTCAAATGTTATTCCAGCGGATATGAGTCGCCTGGTTGATGCCCTGGCAGAGGAACGACTGGCCGAGGGTCGGGCGTTACATCAAAAAATGAGTCCTTTATTCGATGTTCTTTTTGTCGAGACGAACCCGATCCCCGTCAAAGCGGCTCTGGCGATGATGGAGAAAATTGAATATGAATACCGGTTGCCTCTTTGCAAAATGGCCTCTGGAAATTATGATAAGCTCAAAAAGGTTATGAAAAATTACGGCTTGATCTCGTGATCAGGTTAAAATACTTATAATCCAAGGAGTAGGTGCTATGGTTAGGGCTATCGTCACTGGAGCGGGCGGAAAGATGGGAGGGCGGATTATCAGCCTGATCGCAGGAATGGAGGACATCAGGGTCGTCGGAGCCATTGAAGTGATGGGCCATCCGATCATCGGCAGGGATGTCGGCCATTCGCTGGGGCTTGGAAGGACCGGCGCGCTGGTGAGCGATAAGTTGGCTGATTGTATTGATCAGGCGGATGTGGTCATTGATTTTACCAATCATGAAGCCTCTCTGAATTATTTGAATATCGCCAGTGAGAAGAATTGCAGTATTGTTATCGGGTCCACGGGATTTTCGGCAGAGGAGATGAAGATAGTGAGCCGGCTTGCGGAAAAAACCCGATGCGTACTCTCCCCGAACATGAGTGTCGGCGTGAACGTGATGTTAAAAGTATTGGAATACTGTGCAGGCATCCTGAACGATGATTACGATGTTGAAATCATCGAAGCCCACCATCATCTGAAGAAGGACGCACCGAGTGGTACGGCGATGCAGATGGCTCAGGTGATTGCCGACAAATTGGGTCGCGACATCAAGAAAGAAGCGGTCTATACCCGCCGGGGTTTGATCGGGGAACGGACCAAGAGAGAAATCGGCATTCAAACGATTCGGGCCGGCGACATCGTCGGTGAACACACGGTGATGTTCGGCGGTATCGGGGAAAGACTGGAATTTACGCATCGTGCGCAAAGCCGTGATAATTTTGCCAAGGGTGCGATCCGTGCTGCGCAGTGGATCGTGAATCAGAAAAACGGATTGTACGATATGCAGGATGTTTTGGGTCTGAAGAGCGTCAAATAAGCTGGAGTTATGCTGGAAGGTATTTTGGCCTATGTCGGCATCGGTTCCAATCTCGGCGATCCCTTGCTGCAGTGTAAGGAAGCGATCAACCGGCTGACGAGCCTTCCCGGAATCAGCGCGGAAAGGATTTCCTCTTTTTATAAAACGGAACCTGTCGTCTCTGATTTGTGTTTCGGGGAGGATCGTGTAAAACTCGAAAATCAGCACTGGTTCATCAATGCGGTGGCGGAGGTCCGGACAACGCTTTCCCCCCGCGAGTTATTGCGGTCTTTGCAGGACATCGAAAACAAGATGGGAAGAGTGCGATCCTTTGCCGGCGCTCCCAGGACCATTGATCTGGATCTTCTTCTATACGGACAGAAGATCATTTGCGAGGATGATTTGACGGTTCCCCATCCTGAGATGCATAAGCGGCTTTTTGTGCTGGAACCGTTATGCGAAATCGCTTCATACGTCATTCATCCGGCATTCGGTGTTTCGATGCGCGGATTGAAAGATCGACTGAATGATCAAAAAATTGTCGAAATTTTTGACAGATAAGAGAAACAAAGGCCATTATGAACATTGCTAAAGTTTTAATTCTTCTCATCCTGATCTATGTGGGGTATAAGGTGGTGACGTCACTGCGGCGGGTAAAATCTCAGGGTGTGAGAGGCTATCGGGTAAATTCCGCACCGCCCAAAGGAGAAGATCTGGTACAGGATCCGGTTTGCGGAACTTACATTCCCAAGAGTCAGGCGTACATTGAAGAAATAGAGGGTAGTCAGCGATATTTTTGCAGCCGGGAGTGCTGTGAAAAATACCTGTCGGGAAGAAAATAATAGAAGTAAGGGGGAAGTATGAAATTTTTCATCGATACCGCTAATATTGCAGAAATCAAGGAAGGGCTTGCTCTGGGGATGGTGGATGGGGTGACGACGAATCCTTCTCTTATCGCCAAAGAGAAAAGAGATTTTGATTCGGTCGTCAGGGAAATTCTGGAAATTGTCGAGGGACCGGTCAGTCTGGAAGTTCTCAGTCTGGAGGCGAAAGGCATGTTTTCCGAAGGCAAAAAACTGGCCCGCCTGGGTGATCAGGTTGTGATCAAAATCCCGATGACGACGGAAGGCCTCAAGGCGACGAAAATGTTTGCCGAGGAGGGAATTGACGTCAATCAGACACTGATATTTTCACCACTCCAGGCTCTGATGGCCGCAAAAGCCGGCGCAGCCTATGTCAGTCCATTTGTCGGGCGGCTGGATGATATCTCTCATGACGGCATGGAACTGACTCGGCAAATTCTCGACATTTATGATAACTATGAATATGAAACGGAAGTGATTGTCGCGAGCATTCGACATCCTAAACATGTCCTGGACGCAGCATTAATGGGCGCCGATATTGCAACGATTCCCTTTAAAGTCATTGCTCAGCTGGCTCATCATCCTCTCACCGATAAGGGCATTGCTTCGTTTCTTGAAGACTGGAAGAAAGTTCCCAAAAAGTGAAGGCGTCATAAGGACGAATTTACCGAGAAGGATCGGCCGTTTACGCATGATCAACAAAAGTGAGATATTTAACCTTCCCAACACGATAACGCTGGCACGAATCAGCGTGGTGCCTTTTCTGTTTTTTCTGCTGTCATCGCCCGGTCCTTTCTGGTCTCGGGTTCTTGCCGTCTTGTTCGTCCTGGCGGCCATTACGGATTTTCTGGATGGTTATTTTGCACGCAAATGCAATATGATCACGACAATGGGCAAGTTTCTGGATCCGCTGGCCGATAAATTGATCGTCAATACGGCGATGATCCTGATGATACCCATTGGTCGAATAGATGCCTGGATTGTCGTGATCATTATTATGCGGGATTTGATCGTAGACGGTATCCGCAGTATCGCTTCTTCGGAGGGGATATACATTCAAGCGAGCATTCTTGGAAAACAGAAGACACTTGCGCAAATCTTTGCCGTGACCGCTCTCATGATTCATTATCCTTTTCTGGGTTTAGACGCACATTTTGTGGGGACGGTCATTCTTTATGTGGCTTTCTTGTTAACGATTTATTCGGGCTTGGATTATTTTGTTAAATTTTATCAGGGAGCCGGCAAGATTTGAGATCTCATTATTTTAGAATTTCGATTGCTATACAGATCAAAAAAAGATTCGCCAATATTTAGTCATTTTTTTATTGACAAGATGAGCCTATTTGTTATATTCACCCGCGTTCTCAAGTGAGCGGGCGTAACTCAGTGGTAGAGTGCTACCTTGCCAAGGTAGACGTCGACGGTTCAAATCCGTTCGCCCGCTCCATTTTTTTGTGGCGGCATAGCCAAGTGGCTAAGGCAGCGGTCTGCAAAACCGTTATTCTCCGGTTCAAATCCGGATGCCGCCTCCACTTTAATTCAGGAGTTTGCTTTATAAGAGAAACTCCTTTTTTTATTCAAGACAGCGCATTAAAGTTCAGGATTGGACGCTCAAAGACCCAAAGACCTTTTTTGACGACTCCAATTGATTGATCTGATTGATCTCAGAATTTTTTTATCCAGCGTTCGTCCGCCCCCCTGCGATTCTTCCCAAGTAATGAACGATTCAATTGATTTAGTCTCATGACAATCCGCATATATAACCTTTTCAAATATGGGCCATATCAATATGCGATTCGAGATATGCGAGAGGGTAGACTGCGTTTGATATTTTTTACACATATTTTTGAAAGATCCCAAACGCAGTTGGGGAACCATTTATGAAAATTGTTTTGGCAGGGTGCGGAAAATAAAAAAACCGATCGGTTTTTTTCACTGATGAGGCGCCGATAAGAAAATTATCTTTGCCGTTTTAGTCTACAGTCTCAATCAATTGAATTCTGTTTCATAATGGCATTAGGGATTCATGCTGACCGGCTTGGCCTTCGAGCCCCGATGATATTTTGCGCGAATATCTATAACCGCTACTGCATCGTTTCCTGGTAAATTTTCCATTTACCGTTAATCTTTCTCAAATCCAATTTCTTAAGGCCTTTGCTTTTCAGTAAATTGGAACTGTAATATTGCGTGAATGTTGCAGTCGACCGATTATTGCTTTCTGTTATCTTCAGGTTATCGATGCGTATATTGATATTCTTGCTGTGGGTGCGAACTTCAACTTTGTGATTGACCCATTCCTTTAAATTCATGCCTTGAGCGCGAAAGTCCGACGCATAGCAGGATCGATAGACTATCATATTGCCGGACTTCCAGCTGTCAGTCCATTTTGAGATCAAATTGTGGACAGCCTCATTGGGTGATCCCGGGTCAGGTTCGGAGACAGCAGGTTTGTCGGACTTTGGGGCAGCTGCCAATGCGTCGACGTCATCGATGAGTAACCACTTATTATTGATTCTTTCTAAAGAAAGTTTGTTGAAGGATCCTTCAAAAGAATTATCTTTGTTGATGACGGTAACTTGATCAAAAAGTATCACAGCATTTTGATTCAGCTGTAAAATTGAAACATCTCTGGGATCGAATGAAAAGTGTTGATTTGCGTTTTTAAGCGAAGACATCCTGGTTGCGAGGGATTCTCGTTTCTTTCCCTTAATGCGCGTGTTATCCAGATACAGGGCGTCAATTGTCTTGAGATCTCCCGCAAGATAGGATTTCATCCATAAAGAGAGGATCCTTTCCAGCTCCGGTTTCAGAGGGGATGTCTTGTTTTGAGGAATCCATGTAATCGCTTCAGCGATGATAACGGGAGTTTTGTTGATCTGAATATATTTAAGAAGCTCGTGGATATCCTTATCTGCGAGGACGACGCATCCGTTGGATTGAAATGGCGTAAGAGGTTTTACAGTGCCGTGAATCCATATATTTGTTCCGTTTCGTCCTGCCTTCTTATCTGAAATTGTCGGATAGTCCAGTGGAAACGCCAGTGTCCCGTATGTTTCAGGGGGCCCAGGGTTGAAGAGGGTTTTTGTGGCGAAAAAAATCCCCTGCGGAGTTTTAGCATCTCCGGAGATTTGCTTACCGCCTTGATTCTTGCCGGTGGAACAATTAGCCTCGAAAACTTTTGCGAAGCCACCATTCTTTTGGAAAACATAAAGCTTTTGAATCTTTTTATCTATGGCGATCACGTAGCCCGACGAGATAGATACAATGGAGTCCGGTATTTTCTCGAGATATTGACCAGTGCTGGACTGCACGCTGGAGGGGGGGGAAAACGCAAAAAAAGAAATTGCAAGAATGACAACGTAGGTGACTCTGAATATCATGAATTTTCTTACCCTGAAGTTCTAATTTACAAGTTGTGCTTTCTTAGCAAAATCTATCCTGGTCTTCAAGCAATAATTAAGACAATTCATTTATATAGATTCACCTTGTATACTACCTTAATTCCGCGTTCGCGGGACGAGCGTTAATTCTCCGCAGCTTGCTGCGAAACAATGACGTTCATTTTATACCTCGACGGCTTACGGTCAGGTGGTTGATCAGCAATCTTGTACTGAAAAACCGTTCATCGTTTGGTTTTTCAGTACAAATCCTTTTCCCTCGCACGAAAGACTTATTTGTCTCTCAATGGTATTCAAGCTAACTATCAGGAATCATATCACATAAATAATACACAATCTCCGGCATGTTCATTGGCATGAATATGGCAGTAACAACAATGGAATTCAAAGCGCGATTTCATTCATGTCTGCTTCGACTGCATTTGTATGAAAGAAAGCTGCTTCCGAAAGAACGGAGCGACTGCGAAATCTTGGCGAAGTTGAAAACCGAAGACTCTACCTGTCAGGCAAAATCGCGGAAATAATTTGAATTATTTAAATAACTGTGATAATTGCCGCGACAATATTGTTTAAGAGTATCTTCATTTCAAAAAGGAAAAGCTACAAGAATTGGAGGATTATATTTCCAAGTTGTGTGGCAGATAAAAATATTTGAAAAGTATGCTTTTTTACCGGAGATAATTGTTGATACTTACTAAAGATATTAACTCGACTGAAAGATTGCTAAACGTTATTCGCGGTTCAGATCAGTCTTCGGCGGAAAAGACTGACTTAGAAGATCAATCTCCGAAAAAGAAGAATTCGGAAAAATCCTCCATAAACTTTCCCCACATTACAAATAAATACCATATCAAAGTTGGGATCCATATAAGCCGGGATGACGCAAACTTTGTCAAAATGGCTAAGACTTCTGACGGCAGATTGCTGCTGATTGACCAAAAGATATTGAAATTTCCGGATCGTATCTCAAAAGAATCTCCGGAATTTAGTGATCTGCTAAGAGAAACACTGAATGCTTTTGTCGGTTTTCCGGGCGACTGCGAAATCTGGGCATTGATGAGTGCTACGGATGTAAATGTTCAGTATTTAAAAATTCCCATTGTTCCTAAGAAAGAATTGGAAAATGTTATCTATTGGACGGCCGGGAAGGAAAATCCGATAGATGAAAAAAGCATAATTTTTGACTATGAAATGCAGGGCGAAATTACCGATCAGGGTATTCCCAAGTATGCGGTGATGGTTTATAGCGCTTCCAGATCCGAAGTAGAAAAAATGAAAGATATGTTTTCATCAATGGGAATCAATCTCTCCGGCATTACGATTGCACCTTTTGCCTTTCAAAATATTTTCCGGGCAAAATGGATTAACGTGACAGAGACGACATTTGCCAGTCTATTTATCGGCAACGATTTTTCACGCATCGATATCTTCAGCAGGAATAATCTTGTCATGACGCGGGGGATCAAGACCGGTATCAGCAGCATGGTGGAAGCGCTCAACGAATCTCTTGCAGAAATTCTGCCTAAGCAAGAAGTTAATAACGAACGTATTCAGAAAAAACTCACCGATATTTCTGCCGATGCTGATAAATCTTTAAAAGATGAAGACGGTATCCATTGGAACGACAGCACAATATTGAACATGATTAGACCGGCCCTGGAAAGATTGACCCGTCAGATCGATAGAACACTGGATTATTACACAACTTCAGTCGGCTATGAAAAAGTGGAAAAAGTCTTTATTTCTTCTGTCCGGAACAATTTTTATCGCCTCATTTTGCATTACGTGAATGAACAATTAGGAATAAAAAGTGAGGCCTTTGATCCGTATGAAGTGAAAAATTTTTCCTCGTCGGTATCGTTGTCGCTTATGGAGAGGGTATCGCTCGTCCCGGCAATAGGATTATCCTTATCTGATCGCAAGTACACTCCAAATGCCATTTTCACATATGTAGACAAGAAGAAAGAAATCAGCAAAAAGAGAATTAATCGCGGAATCTTTGCATCATTTGCTGCCGCTTTAGTCATATGTTCAGTTATTTTAATTTTGCAGGCAGTTGAAATCAGGCAGGTAAGCATCGAAGAAGGAAAATTGAAAAAAGAACTATCGCTCATCGGACCGCTCTTGTCTAATGAGAAAGTCTTAGTTCTTGCTGATGATTTGAAATCACGTTATCGAACTAAAATGCAGTATGTAAGAAAATACGAAGCGATGGCAGTGATGACGGAACTGTCTTTTTTAACGCCGCAGGATATCAGATTGACCGACGTCAGGATATCTCTTGCTTCTGAAGTGAAAGATCAAAAAAAAGATGCACCCTCGAAAGACAGAGCAAATGGTATATGGATTGAAGGAGTGATCTTGGGTGATCGCAGTACGCTGGATACGATTCTGGCTGAATATGTCATGAAACTGGAAAATTCATCCATTATTCAAGCCGTATCCATCCAAAAGAGCAATATTGTAAATTTCAAGAAAAATGAGATTCTTCAATTCACAGTTAGTGCGAAAACAGGATAGTGATGATTAAGAAAATTAATCGGGTTCCTGCAAACAGCGTGAGCTATATATTGATCTGTGCTGGAATAATTATTTTTGTTATTCTCCTGGGAATTATTCCTCTGCATC
>Ga0351971_1173_pt1 | contig 12996 bp, 11 predicted proteins | sample BONcelFGM3001F11_FD_206746 | JGI IMG/M metagenome (GOLD analysis project Ga0351971, IMG submission 206746) | Enriched cells from coal bed in the Powder River Basin, Montana, United States - BONCAT cells FGM rep2 HSBNCT.FGM.300.1.F11 ...
TCGAGCATCTGATGTTCCGGGGGACCGAAACCCTGGGACCCGAGGAATTCTCCCGCATCCTCCAGGCCAAGGGCGGGGAGATCAACGCCTTCACCACCCGGGACAACACCTCCTATTTTGAAAATCTGCCCGCCGAACACCTGGAACTGGGCCTGAAGCTGGAAGCCGACCGCCTCCTGAATCTGAAGCTGGACGACGACACCTTTCAGCCGGAACTCCAGGTAGTCATCAGCGAACGGAAACTGCGTTCCGTGGACAGCCCTTTCGGGCTGGTGGAAGAGCAATTGTTCGCCACCGCCTACACCCAGCACCCCTACGGCTGGCCGGTAGTGGGCTGGGACCAGGACCTGCACCGCATGACCCTGGAGGATTGCCTGGCCTACCGCCGCAGCCACTACCAACCCGGCAAGATCACCGTGGTCATCGCCGGGGACGTGGAGGCCGAGCGCGCCCGGGACCTGGTGGACCGGTATTTCGGCCGGATTCCCGCCCCGGCCGTAGCCCCCGAGCCCAAAATCGCCGAGCCGCCCCAGCGGGGCGAGCGCCGGGCCATTGTGAAGAAGGTCTCCCAGGTGGAGGCCCTGTTCGCCGGGTTTCATGTCGTGGGGCTGGACCACCCGGATCTCTACCCTTTGAACGTGCTGGCCGTCATCCTCTCCGGCGGCAAGGCCTCCCGGTTTCACCAGGATTTTGTCCGGAAGGGCAAGGCCATCGCCCTGGACGTGGAACTGGCCCCCCTGCCCTTCTCGGCCCAGGACCCGGACCTCCTGATGATCGCCGCAGTGGCGGCCCCGGGCCAATCCCTGCCGGAGCTGGAGCTGGAGCTCTGGGCCGCCCTGGACCGCCTCGCCCAGGAGGGCGTGACCCCGGCGGAACTGGCCCGGGCCAAAAAACTGCTGCGCTCCCAGGCGGTGCGCTCTCTGGCCCATAATTTCTTCCGGGGCCTGTTGGTGGGCCTGTTTCATCTCAAGACCGGGGACGCCCAGCTGGCCAACCGGATTCTCAGCTCCCTGGAGGCGGTCACCGCCGACGACATTCTCCGGGTAGCCCGGACCTACCTCCGGGAGGACAACCGCACCGTGGTGGTGCTGAAGCCGGTCACCCCGGAGGAGAGCCAGGCCCTGGGGCCGTTGCAGTAGTCAGTTGTCAGTAGTCAGTTGTCAGTGGGCAGTTGTCAGTTAATGATGGTGCGCAGTGCGCACCCTACAGTAAGGCTGGCATGAAATCGATGGTGGTGAAACTCATGCGGATGGGCCTCGTGGTGGCGGTGCTGTTTGCCGTTTCCCTGCTGGCGATACCCCGGCTGAACCAGGCATTCACGCCCCCGGTGGTTCAAAAGGCAGCAACGGTCTTACCGCCGCCCGGGGTGAGGCATGTGCCCAAGTTGGAAGACCTGGTCTTCGAGCTGACCAACCAGGCCAGACAGGCCAAGGGTCTGCCTCCCCTCATCAAAGATGCCGATCTGACGCAGGTGGCCCGGGCCTTCAGCGATGATATGATGGTGCGCCGGTTTTTTGACCATACCACTCCCGATGGGGTAACTTTTGACGAACGCCTGGCGGACCGCTACCCCCACCGGGTGAGAATTATGGGTGAGAATATTTGGTATGCCTCGGGCTACAATGTCGCAAAAATTCGAAAAGTTGCGCAGGAAATCGTCGATGACTGGATGAGCAGCCCCGGTCACCGGGAGAATATACTCGACCCCAGATTTACCCATCTAGGCGTGGGAGTCTCAGCCCGTAACCACACGATTCGGGCCACGCAGGAATTTGTCGGAAGGTCTAAACTCTTCAGCCTCAGAGACCTTATGACGTAGGCCCATTAAAGTCCGATGGCGGGCATTAAACGGCATAGTAAGGCCGCTTATCGATGGTGGGCCGTGCCCACCCTACACGGCTGCTATAGCAATATTTTTTTACCGAAAACCGAAAACTGAAAACCGAAAACAGGAGTTAACATGGCATTCAATCTTCCTGAAATCCACCAAGCCACCCTCCCAGGCGGCATGAGACTTTTAGGCGTCGAGTACGACCGGGTACCCTGGATCAGCCTCACCTTCATGGCCAAGCGGGGCGCCGAAACCGATCCACTGGACAAACCCGGCGTGGCCGATTGGGCCGCGGAGCTGCTCACCCTGGGCACCGCCCGGCGCACCCAGTTGCAGCTGGCGGAGGACATCGAATCCCGGGGAGCGGCGCTCAACGCCCGGGGCGGCTGGGACGCCACCCTGGTGAACCTGGAAGGGCTGAGCGAGGATTTTGCGGAGCTGATGGCCACCATGGCCGAGGTGGTCCAGACTCCCGGGTTTCCCGAAGACGAGTTCGCACTGCTCACCGAGCGCCGCCGGGCCGAGTTGGTGCACCAGCAGGACGATCCCCGGGAAATGGCCAATATCCGTTACCTGCGCCTGTTTTTCGGTGATTCGCCTTACGGCCATGCGGTGCCCGGAGAACTCCCTCGCCTGGATAATATCGGTGTGGGCGATCTGAAGGAATTTTACCGCCGGGAGTTCACCCCGGCTACCGGCACCCTGGTGGTGGTGGGCATGGAGGCCTTTGCCCGGGTCCAGGAAGAGGCGGCCCGGCTTTGGGGCAGTTGGACCGGCGGCGGCCCGGCCAGCCCGCCTTACGTGGCGGCGCCGGAGCGTCTCTGCGCCCCGGGGATCTATCTCCTGGACCGGCCCGACCTGACCCAGAGCGAAATCCGGGTCGGGCACCTGGGATTGCCCCGGGCCCACCCCGATTACTTCCCCTTGAAGCTGGTGAACTACATCCTGGGCGAAGGCGGCTTTTCCTCCCGCCTCATGGCCCGCATCCGCTCGGACCTGGGCTTCACCTACGGCATCCGCAGCAGTTTCTCCAGCCGCCGGGCCCCGGGACCCTTCATAGTCTCCACCTTCACCCCGGCGGCCAACACCGCCCAGGTGGTGGACGAGATCAGGGCGGTGATCACCGAAGTCCACCAGAACGGGGTAACGGATCAGGAACTGGCGGAGGCCCAGAGCTACTACGTGGGCCATTTCCCCCTGGGGTTGGAGACCTCCCGGGGGATCGCCCGGCAGCTGATGTCCATCGACCTCTATGACCTGGGGACGGATTTCCTCAAGCGCTATTGTGACCAAATCCGGGGCGTCACCCTGAAAACCGCGGCCGCCGCGGCTCAGGACCACCTACAGCCCGACAACCTGGTGACCCTGGTTATGGGCCCGGCCGCGGTCTGCGCCGAGTCTTTGCGGAACCTCGGGCCGGTGAAAATTCTTGACGAAATTTAGGTTACCGATTTTTTAGTTGACAAATGCCTCTCGATATTATGAGATAGGATTGATTTTGTGAAAAAAAGGATAAGCCCATAGGGGACCATTTAATTAAGGGAGGAAAGTGTTCATGCATAAAACTCCATTGTTGGATCAACTGGAGTCCGGTCCGTGGCCTAGCTTCGTGAAGGATTTGAAGCGGGTCGCCGGTCGGAAAAAATCAGCGGCAGATTTGCTGGGCGTATTAGAGCGTTCCTACAAAGACAAGATCACCCACTGGAAGCACGGCGGCATCGTGGGCGTCCTGGGTTACGGCTCCGGCATCATAGGCCGTTACATCGACATCCCGGATGAATTCCCCGGCGTCGAGCATTTCCATACGGTACGCGTCAACCAGCCCTCCGGCTGGTTTTATACCACCGCGGCGTTGCGGGATCTGTGCGACATTTGGGACCGGCATGGCAGCAGCATCCTGAACGTGCACGGCTCCACCGGCGACATGATCTTCCTGGGCACCACCACCGATGAATTGGAACCCACCTTCGCCGAACTGACGGCCAAAGGTTGGGATCTGGGCGGCTCCGGTTCGGCTATGCGGACCCCCAGTTGCTGCGTGGGCAAGGCCCGCTGCGAATGGTCCTGCTATGACACCATGGACCTGTGCTACCAGACCACCCAGAACTTCCAGTTCGAGATGCACCGCCCGTCTTTCCCCTATAAATTCAAGGTCAAAGCCTCCGGCTGCCCCAACGACTGTGTGGCCGCGATTGCCCGGGCCGACATGAGCGTCATCGGGGTCTGGAAGGACGACATTCGCATCGACCAGGCCGCAGTCAAGGCCTATGCCGGCGGCGAAATCAAGCCCGCGGGCGGCGGCACCATTTATACCAAGCTCGACATCAAGGCCGATGTCACCGATCTCTGCCCCACGGCTTGCATGAGCTATGACGGCAAGACCCTGAAGATCGACAACAAGAACTGCAACCATTGCATGCACTGCATCAACCTGATGCCCCAGGCCCTGCGGCCCGGCACCGAAGGCGGCGCCACCCTGCTCCTGGGATCGCACGCCCCCATCCTGGAAGGGGCACAGATGAGCTGGGTTATCGTGCCCTTCATGGCGATGGAAGCCCCCTATGATGAGTTCACGGAGCTGATCGGCAGAATCCACGAATGGTGGTCGGAAAACGGCAAAAACCGGGAGCGCGTGGGTGAACTGATGCTGCGCCTGGGTATGCGGAATTTCTTCCTGGGCGTAGACCTGCCGGCGCCTTCTCAGACCGTCAGGACCCCCCGGGCTAACCCCTTCTTCTTCTGGCACGCCGAAGACTTCGAGGCCGAGGCCGCGGGCCGTAAATACATCAAATAATGAGGCAACTTTCTCATTAAAGCATACTTGCCTGGCCTAGTGCCGAATTATAAGGAGGAATGAGGAAAATGGCTGACCGTATAACTGATATTGGCCCCCCAAAATTTGACAAGTTCTTGCCGCCCGTCATCAAAGAAAACTACGGCAAGTGGAAATACCACGACATCCTGGAGCCCGGTGTGCTGATGCACGTTTCCGAATCCGGCGCACAAATCTTTTCCGTCCGGGGTGGCTCCGGCCGCCTGGTGACCACCGACTTCATCAAAGACGTGTGCGGCCTGGCCGACCAATTCTGCGATGGCTACCTGCGCTTCACTTCCCGGAACAACATCGAGTTCCTGCTCACCGACCAGGGCAAGATCGCCGGCTTGAAGGCCGCCTGCGCCAAGATGGGCATCCCCATCGGCGGCACCGGCCACTCGGTGACCAGCATCGTCCACACCCAGGGCTGGGTCCATTGCCACACCCCGGCCATCGACGCCTCGGGCATCGTCAAGGCCGTCATGGACGACCTGTTCGAGTACTTCGGCAGCCATAAGCTGCCGGCCCAGGTTCGCATCGCCCTGGCCTGCTGCCTCAACATGTGCGGCGCGGTACACTGCTCCGACATCGCCATCCTGGGGATCCACCGCACGCCTCCCAAAGTGGCCCACGATAAGCTGCGCCACCTGTGCGAAATTCCCACCACCATCGCAAGCTGCCCCACCGGCGCCATCCGGCCCCATCCGGACAAGAGCATCAAGAGCGTGGTGATCAACGACGAGCGCTGCATGTACTGCGGCAACTGCTACACCATGTGCCCGGCCCTGCCGGTGTTCGACTCCGTCAAAGGCGGCGTGGCCCTCTTGGTCGGCGGCAAGGTGTCCAACTCCAAGAGCGCGCCCATGTTCTCCAAGCTGGCGGTGCCCTATCTGCCCAACAATCCGCCCCGCTGGCCGGAAGTGGTCGCGGCCGTCCGCAAGATCCTCATTAAGTACGCCGAAGGCGCCAACAAGTGGGAGCGCGTAGGCGAGTGGGTTAATCGGATCGGGTGGGAAAAGTTCTTTGAAGTATGCGAAATTCCCTTCACCTTCCAGCACATTGACGACTACCGTTGGGCGTATGACACCTACCGGACGTCGATGCATTTTAAATTCTAAAGCAGGTGGGATAAATGGCACTATCCAAAGAAGAGTTGGTGGAATTTATCTTCGATATGGTGGCAAAGGCCCAGGGCAAAAAGCAGCTCAAGGCCATGGACATCCAGAAGGCCGTCCTCAAAGCGCATCCTGATCAGCCCAAGAACGATGTCAAGTTCGCGATCAAGGATCTGATTGACGGCAGCCGCTGCGTCTATACCTACTTCGGCGGGAGCTTCATCGAAATTCCCCACGAAGAAGGGGCTGCCAAGCACTAATGCCTCGGTCCTGTCCCCGGTTGTTGCTGTCAGCTCTTCGGGGCGGGGCCGGCAAGACCACCTTGACGTTGGGGCTTCTGGCCGCCTGGCGGGACCAGGGCCGTCGAGTCGTGCCCTTCAAAAAAGGGCCCGACTATATCGACCCGGCCTGGCACTGCCTGGCGGCGGGATGCCCCAGCCATAATCTGGACCCCTTCCTCATGGAGGGGGACCAGATTCTGGCTTCTGTGGCTCGTCATGCCGCCCAGGCGGATGCCATCCTGATCGAGGGCAACCGCGGGCTCTACGATGGCCTCGACGCTCAGGGCACCTCTAGCACCGCGGAGTTGGCCAAATTCCTGGCCACCCCGGTGGTGTTGGTGGTGGACTGTACCATGCGGACCCGAACCACCGCCGCCGTGGTGCTGGGCTGCCAGCACTTCGACCCCCAGGTTCCCATCCGGGGCGTCATCCTCAACCAAATCGCCCGTCCCCGCCACGAAGCCGTCATCCGCCAGGCCATCGAAACCTACTGCGGCATCCCGGTGCTGGGGGCCATCCCGCGCCTCAAGTGCGACGTCTTTCCCGAACGCCACATGGGGTTGGTGCCGCCCCAGGAACACACCACCGCCATCCGGGCCGTGAGCACCGCCCGGGACCTGGCCATGCGGTACCTGGACCTGGAGGGCCTCTGGCAGGTGGCCAGCCAGGCGCCGCCCCTCCCTGAAGTTGACACCTCTCCGCCCTTGTTCTGCGCCGACTGCGCCCCGCCGGTCATCGGCGTCATTCGGGACTCCGCCTTCCAGTTTTATTATCCCGAGAACCTGGAGGCCTTGCGGGAAGCGGGGGCGGCGGTGATGGAACTCAGCGCCCTGGACGACCCGGTGCTCCCGGCTCACCTGGACGCCCTCTATATCGGCGGCGGCTTCCCCGAAACCCACGCCCGGGCCTTGAGCGAGAATTTGAGCTTCCGTAATTCCGTCAAGGCTGCGGCTGAGGCCGGTTTGCCCATCTACGCCGAATGCGGCGGCCTCATGTACCTGGGAGAGCATATCCAGGTGGGCAGCGACAAGTTTCCCATGGCGGGTGTCTTCCCCTACGACTTCGTCATGGGCAAAAAACCTCAGGGCCACGGCTACACCGTCCTGGAAGTTTCCGGGGACAACCCGTACTTTCCCTCGGGCACCGTGCTCAAGGGCCATGAGTTTCACTATTCCCGGATCGTTCCCGACCCGGCCCCTGAGGCCCGCATGGCCTTTAGGGTCAGCCGGGGTTCCGGTATGGCCGGGCAGCGGGAAGGCCTCCTCTTCCGGAACGTCCTGGCGACCTACACCCATCTCCACGCCCTGGGTTGCCCCCAATGGGCCAAGGCGCTGGTGCGCCGGGCTCGGGAGTACCATGGCGACACGGACCTGGAGGAAAACCTGTCGCCCCCGGAGCACGAGACTTCCGAACCGGTGCGCCTCTAACCCGGCAACACCTTCCTTTCCCTGTTCATCCCCTATCCGGCCGCATCGAGCCGGGACGGCACGCCTCTTCGCCCCAGTTCGGAAAACATTTCATACCAACGGTCATTTCTTTGCGGACACAACGAAAGATGAAAAAAGGCTAGTGGTGGTGGGGCGGCCGTCCCTGGCCGCCATATCGGTTGGCGGGCGGGGACGCCCGCCCCACTGCACGGAGGCCCGCCCCACCAAGGTATTTTCATATAAGAGAGCAGTCAAACGACTAGTATTTGTCATTCTGAGCGTAGCGAAGAATCTCCTTTTTTGAGCCGCCGAGATTCGCAACGAAGCGGCGCTACGTTCAGAATGACAAGATTATTGATTGCCCTCTGACTGCAACTTCATCTCCGGGCTGTCTTGATGAGCAGTCACGCCCGGCCCACTTGCCGGTCTGAGACAAAAATACTTATCCTGGTTTCGGAACCTCGCTTTTATGCTATATTATGAAGAATAGTGCAATATTTTAAGGAGGTAACAGCTCATGGCTTGGCGGGTTGAAATTGACGAGGACAAATGTACCGGCGACGAAGAGTGCGTTAACGTCTGTCCCGTGGGGGTCTTGGAGATGCAGAACGACAAGGCTGTCGTGGTTAACGAAGACGAATGTCTCGGGTGCGAGAGCTGTATCGAGGTCTGCCCCTCGGGCGCCATCACGGTAACGGAAACCTAAACGCCGCGGCGTCTGCAAAACCAACCAGGGGAGGCGGGACTTTGGTCCCCCTCCCCTTTTATGCGCCTTGGCGTCTTGTCTTCATACCATCAGTGTTCGCAGCTCATCCCCTCGGCGCAGGACTGGCACTCCTTCAAGGGCTCCAGTTCCTCCGGGGTGGCCGGGCGCGCCTCGATCACCTTCACCTGGTAACGCAGATCATGGCCCGCCAAGGGGTGGTTCATATCCAGGATCACGGCCGCAGGCGTGACTTCCTTGACCGTCAAGGGGTATTCCGGCGGAAACGGCAGGTTGGCGGGGAGCACCTTCTGGCCCGGCTTGAGTTCCATGTTCGGAGGAAAGACCTTGTGGCTCCACTCCTGGACAAAGTCGGGATCGTAGTCTCCGAAGGCCTCGGCCGCGGGCACCGAGAACTCCACCGCATCCTGGACCCTGAGTCCCAGGAGACGGCGCTCCAGCCCCGGCATAAGTTCGTTGCAACCGGCTATGAAGGTGAGCACCTCCGGGGCCTCGGGAGTGCCCCGGAGTTGTTCCCCGGAATCCAGCCACAGGCGGTACTCCAGGGCGACATAGTTATCTTTGGCAATGACAGACATAGTGGTTTTACCTTTAACCTCGTGATATAATCTATAAATTATAACTGAATCATAATCTTTCCGTAACCCTATGGCCGCAAAATGATTCGCAAAGCCCAGATACAGGAAGTGCCGGAAATTTGGCGGATGCTCCATGATTTCGCCGATCAGGATGTCTTACCCCGCTCTATGGGCGACCTGTACACCCAAGTGCGGGAATATTTTGTTTACCGGGAAGACCATGGCCCGGTCATCGGCGTTGCGGCCCTGCACATATTCTGGGAAGATGTGGGTGAAATTCGCTCCGTGGCGGTCTTAACGGATTTTCAAAGCACCGGAATCGGCACCCGCCTGGTAAAACAATGCATTGCGGAAGCGGCTGCCATCGGACTGAAAAGAGTTTTCGCCCTCACTACCCGCCCGGGGTTTTTTGAACGGTTGGGCTTTCAAAAAGTTCCCACTTGTGATCTGCCGAATCACATCTGGAGCGAGTGTATAAACTGTCTCAAGTACCCCGATAAATGTAATGAGATCCCCATGCTCCTGGACCTGACGGCGTCGGAATCCGGGGATTAACTTGACAGTCATGGGCCGGTGCGTTATTTTTTTAACAGGAAATGCGTTTTTACGGCGGGGTGATGCGGCCGTCAGGAAGATGGACCCTGCGGCCAGCGTTAGCCCAACCTCTGACCACGCCTTCATTTCTCCGGTGAAGCCCGGCTTTATCGGGGTTTTTTATTGGCAGTCACTCATGGGCCTGCGGCCCACCCATAAATTATGAAAAGCCGCTGTAGGGGCGGTTCGCGAACCGCCCCTACGGGAACTTTTCGAAGACAGATACCCTTATGATAGATCTCTTTCTAAAAAAGATATTCGGCAGCAAAAACGACCGGGAGCTGAAGAGCATGGCGCCCCTGGTGGACCGCATCACCAGCCTGGAGCCGGAATACCGGGCCTTGCCCGACGCCGAGCTCCAGGCCAAAACCGCCCTGTTCAAGGAGCGCCTGGACGCGGACGAGCCCCTGGAAGACCTGTTGCCCGAGGCCTTCGCCACGGCCCGGGAGGCCTCGGCCCGGGTGTTGGGGATGCGCCCCTTCGACGTCCAGGTCATCGGCGGCATCGTGCTGCACCAGGGCAAGATCGCCGAAATGAAGACCGGTGAAGGCAAAACCCTGGTGGCCACCATGCCCGCCTACCTCAACGCCCTCACCGGTCGCGGGGTCCACATCGTCACCGTCAACGACTACCTGGCCCGCCGGGACGCCCACTGGATGGGAGGCATCTACCGGTTCCTGGGGCTCACGGTGGACACCATCGTCCACGGCCTGGACGACAACGAGCGCCGCCAGGCCTATGGCGCGGATATCACCTACGGCACCAACAACGAGTTCGGGTTCGACTACCTTAGGGATAACATGAAGTTCTCCCTGGACGATTACGTCCAGCGGGAATACCACTATGCCATCGTCGACGAAGTGGATTCCATCCTCGTGGACGAGGCCCGGACGCCCCTGATCATTTCCGGCCCGGCCGAGGAATCCACCCAGCTCTACTACACCCTCAACCAGGTATGCAAGCAGTTGAAGAAGGATCAGGACTTCACCGTGGACGAAAAGGCCCGTTCGGTCATCGTCACCGAGGATGGCGTCGCCCACGCCGAAAAGCTGGTCAACCTGCCCAATCTCTACGATCCCCGGAACATCGAGGTCCTGCACCACCTCAACGCCGCCTTGAAGGCCCACAACCTGTTCAAGCGGGACGTGGACTACATCGTCAAGGAGGGCCAGGTCCTCATCGTTGACGAGTTCACCGGCCGCCTCATGCCCGGCCGGCGCTACTCCGACGGCCTGCACCAGGCCCTGGAGGCCAAGGAAGGGGTGAAGATTGAGAACGAAAACCAGACCCTGGCCACCATCACCTTCCAGAACTTCTTCCGCATGTACGACAAACTGGCGGGCATGACCGGCACCGCCGACACCGAAGCCGAGGAGTTCAAGAAGATCTACAACCTCGAGGTCATGATTATCCCCACCCACAAAAAGATGATCCGGACGGATTACCCCGACGCGATCTATCGCACCGAGGCGGAAAAGTACACCGCAGTGGTGGCGGATATCACCGATTGCTACCAGCGGGGTCAACCGGTCCTGGTGGGCACCACCTCCATTGAAAAATCGGAACACGTCAGCCGGCTCCTCAAAAAAGAAGGCATCAAACACGAAGTGCTCAATGCCAAGCAGCATGAGAAAGAAGCCCAGATCGTGGCCCACGCCGGGCAGATGGGCAGGGTGACCATCGCCACCAACATGGCCGGCCGCGGCACCGACATCGTCTTAGGCGATGGGGTGGTGGAACGGGGCGGGGTCCATATCCTGGCCACCGAACGCCACGAGTCCCGGCGCATCGACAACCAGCTCCGGGGCCGCTCCGGCCGCCAGGGTGATCCCGGGACCTCCCGGTTCTATCTCTCCCTGGAGGACGACCTCCTGCGCATCTTCGGGTCCGACCGCATCAAGGGCCTCATGGCCCGCCTGGGGATGGAAGACGGGGAGCCCATCGAGCACCGCCTGGTGTCCAATGCCATCGAGAAGGCCCAGAAGCGGGTGGAAGGTCATAACTTCGACATCCGCAAACACCTCCTGGAATACGATGACGTCATGAACAAGCAGCGGGAGGTGATCTACTCCCAACGCCGCCAGATCCTGAGCGGCGTAACCCTCGAAGAAGACCTCATGGATATGGCCGCCGAACTGGTAGACGGGATCGTCGAGGAATACACCGCCAACAAAATGCCGGAGGAGTGGGACCTCAAGGCCCTGGGAGACGCCACCTACCGGCAGTTCGGCTTCCGGGTCTCACTGGAAAACCTGGACGGCGACCTGGACCATGACATTAACGACATCCTCTTCGACCTGGTGGAAAAGCGCTTCGCGGCCAAGCGCGACGAGATCGGCCCCGAACTCTTTACGGAATTGCAGCAGATGGTCAGCCTCCAGGTCGTGGACAACCACTGGAAGGATCACCTCCTGTCCATGGACCACCTCAGGGACGGCATCGGGCTTAGGGGCTACGCCCAGGTTGACCCCCTGCGGGAATATAAGCGGGAAGGCTATGAGATCTTCATGGACCTGATCCATCGCATTAAGGCGGACACGGTGGGCACCCTGTTCCACCTCCAGGTGAGACCCCACCATGAACCGCCGCCGGAAGCCCGGCCGGCCCAGCCAGCCATGGTGTTCAGCCACGGCGACGGCGGCGGCGCCCAGCCCAAGGAGCGCCAGAAGAAAAAGGTCGGCCGCAACGACCCATGCACCTGCGGCAGCGGTAAGAAATTTAAGAAGTGCTGCGGCAAGTGAATTCTCCTCCCGGTATTGACATTTCGCCTCGCCAGCACCAAATTATAGTGAAAATTTGGATTAGGGAGGTGAAATATGGGCCGATATAAAATGAAGTTTGCCCTGACGTCGGTTGTGGTGGCGGTCGTCGCCGTAGTCTTTCTGATCGGCGCCGCCTCCGGAGAAAAGGGCAAAGAACCTGTTTCCAGCTATGCCCCGGTGGTAATCAAGGAAAACTTTGCCACCATTATGGAACGCATGAAGTCGGAGAAGCCCAAGATCATGGCCCGGCAGCTGGAGTTGCTGAAAAACCGCTATGACTTGAGCAACCGGCCGGCCAAGGACGTGACCATGACCAAGGGCAAGGCCGTCCAGGAAGGGGCGCGGGCGAAACTGCCTGCCGGCCTGACCTGGGAAAAGCTGGGCGCCATGAGCCCGGAAGACATCAAGGCCAAGGGGTTGTGGCCGGTGGGATTTCTGCCGCTGCCCCATCCCAATCACCCCGAAGGGGGCATGCTCTTTCCCAAGTATCACATCGAAGAGATCAAAAAGCAGGAAGGCCGGGACCTGACCCGTTATGACCTGGACTTTGATATTCCGGATCATTTCTTACCCGAATTTCCGCCTCCCGTCTTTCTCACCACCCGGCCCGACCTGGGGGATGTGTCCCAGGGGAAGCTTATCACCATCATGAATTACTTCGAGCTGTTCAACGGGGTGCTCAATCCCAAGCACCTGGAATCTGGAGAACCGTTTTACCGGTTGGACCGACGTGGGCCTGACGCCCCTGGGAGAGCAGGAAGCCCTGACGGGAGCGCAGCTCCTCCGGGACCGGGGCTTTACCTATGATGTCGCCTACACCTCGGTGCTCAAGCGGGCCATCAAAACCCTCTGGATCATCATGGAAACCA
>Ga0351971_1174_pt1 | contig 12957 bp, 10 predicted proteins | sample BONcelFGM3001F11_FD_206746 | JGI IMG/M metagenome (GOLD analysis project Ga0351971, IMG submission 206746) | Enriched cells from coal bed in the Powder River Basin, Montana, United States - BONCAT cells FGM rep2 HSBNCT.FGM.300.1.F11 ...
ACACATCATCCTTCTTAATCCTTGCCATGGTGGTTCTCCTTTTCTTACTCAAGATAAAATTAATCTTGGCAGCGCCTGCCGAAAAGTCAATGGCAGTCATTCAAGTTATTCAGGGGAGGGTAAAACGACTGCCGGAAAACACTGATGCGGCGAGAAAATCCGGGAGACACGCGTGATGGACTCCGGCCGTTCAGACTGTGTCGTAATGTCATTGCGAGGGAGTGCAGCGACCGAAGCAATCTCGTAAGTTGCCGTGTACATGAGATTACCACCCCCTAGTCAGGGGGCACGGCGACGCCTGACGCGTGCCCTCGGGTGACCTCGCGCCACCTTTAGGTGGTCAGGTCATTAGGGTAGAGGCGTCTACCCTAAAGGGCACACGTCGTAATGACAAAACAGAATTGCGACACAGCCTCGTTATCTGCGCGCCAGGGTTCTTGAAGAATACATGGCGTAGTGCAGATCCGTCGTGGTCTTGTATCCGGAAAAATAGCGCCGGGCGATCATATTCACGAGCGGATCGGTGATGCCGTTGAGAAATGTGAAGCTGGTATTGTCCTGAATGTGATGCGCGGCATGCTGCCGCTTCGGCAGCAACAGTTTGATGCGCGCCAGGAAAAGGGCCACTGGCGACATGGAATTGTGGACCAGGTAGTGGGAGACTTCCGCAACCGAAGACAGAATGCCGATGTAGGTCAGCGTATAGAGGAGAACCGGATTGATGTGCGGCAGATGAAACAAAACGGCCAGGGCCGCAAGATAGATGACCAGCCAGACTTTTGATCCGGTCTCAAAGAAATAAATGGCCAGCACATGGTTGTCCTGATACCTCGGCGTTCTGTGATGCAGATGGAAATTGGCGATAAGCGGTCCGGCCCAGGATTCGTAATGGTCGTTGTGATCCATGTATAAATGGATCAGCCCGTTTACGAAGTCGGTAATCAGATAAGCGGCGACGAACGCCGCGATTTGCCACCCGATCCCGATGGAAAGCCGCAGCGCGCAAATGAGCGTGTAGATCTGCAAAGCGATGTTACTGATCGCTACGCCCAGTCCCAGCAATCGGTATCGCTTCTTGTCTTCATAAAGCGCCATCGCCGCGTTGAACTGCCTTTGCTTCAATTCCAGATGCGTTAATCTATGCCGGGTTTTGTCCATGAGTAAAGGACGCCGTCTCCTTTCAAATGCATTTCTTTGCGACTATAATCTGCTTATCGGGAGGCCGTTTGGCAAGTCCAAAATGCGAAGACGGCCCGATCGGGCAAGCCGCACGGCGTCAAAGATGAAGCGCCTGGAATCGTTCATAAATTTTCGGCGGCCCCGTAAGATAAAACACTTTGCATTTTTCTGGGGATTTTCCTAAAAGAGAGAAAAATATTCAAGGCTGGGAACGAGAATGGACTTTCACTTTCATTATAATTTCCAAAATAGCATTTCCCCCGAAGAGAATGCCTACTGGTTTATTTTCAAAAACGAAAAAATACTGGCGGCAACGGAAGGGGCCGGCACCAGGCCGCTGCTTATCCGGGCCGGAGACATGCCCGGCTTAAATATTGAAGAAGCATTGCACATAGGTGAACTGGATCACATCAGCTGCTATGCCGTCTTTGAGCGAACGGAGCACGGTATTGAAATACCCGGCACCGAATGGGTGCCGCTGCGCCTGGCCTACGGAAAATTTGACTACGAAATGTTCCAGATATACGGCGGGGCCAGACACCTTCTTTTGTGGGCGGAAAACAACCGCTTCTGCGGACGCTGCGGAAATCCCGTGGCGTTAAAATCCGATGAAAGATGCTTTCTGTGCCCTTCCTGCGGATTCACCAGTTACCCGAGGATTTCTCCCGCGGTTATTGTCTCCATCGAAAAGGACGGGAAAATACTGCTGGCCCGGTCCGGGAGGTTTCCCGGGGGCATGTTCAGCGTGCTGGCCGGCTTTGTCGAACCCGGTGAATCGCTGGAGGAATGTGTCAGGCGCGAGATCAAAGAGGAAGCCGGCATTGAAATCAAGAACATCCGGTATTTTAAAAGTCAGCCCTGGCCGTATCCCGATTCCCTGATGATCGCCTTTACAGCCGAATATGCCGGCGGAGAATTATCCATTGATGCCAATGAACTGGTGGAAGCCGCGTGGTACGGGCCTGACGAGTTGCCTGTTATCCCGAGAAAATTCAGTGTTGCCCGGGCATTGATTGATCATTTTGTCGAACAAATGAAATTGAAATAATTCCATTTCCCTGAAAATGCCGGCGCTCTGTTTTCCCGGATGAAGGCCGCTCCTGCCGTCTGCCCTTAAACTGGTCCGCTAGTGTACACTACTCGAGAACAAGGGGTTGCAACCACCGCTTGCGGGTGGCAAGACCCCTTGTTCTATGCTGATTGGAAAATATCGCTGAAATGCAGCTCATATGATTTGTAAAGAAGTATTAGACGCACCACGCTATCGGGGTGTCCTTCGCACGATGAGCAGGCCGCCGTGGCCGAAGACGGGCGTTGGGGCGCAAAGAGCGGTAAGCAGCCGCTCGACGCCGACCCAGTAGGGGCCGTAATATTCCCGGTCCACATCAAGAACCAGCACGCGGCCGGAGGCGGCGTCATAAGCGCCGAGGGGTGAAATGTGCGGGTAGGGCCCGCCGGGATCATTCGTGAGCTTGTCCTGGAGAAAGTGCACGATGACAAAGTCGTCGGCGGATGCTTCGTTGGCTTCCAGGATGGCACGCAATTCCCCGAGAGCTCCGGGTGTAGCGTCGGTGAACGGCCGGCGCGTCACCGTCCACCCTTTGATTCCGTAAGTTCTGAAGGTATCCAGAACCACTTCTTCCAGTTCGGCAAGCGTGAGTCCCTTGCGGCCTTCCCATCCTTTATCGGTCAGACGTTCTTTCCAGTGCGCCGCTTTGACGTCGTCGAGCAACCTGGACTGCTGATAATTGGCGTCATTTGCCCGGAGATCTCCGCTGGTCCTGGCGATGGCGTTCAGCACTATCGTCACGGCGGCAACCGAGCAGTAGGTGCCGCTCTCCTGTCCCGTATAGTGGTTGATCAGCACCCAGAAATCAGGCGCCGGATGCTTCGCCGATTGAAAATATTCAGGAGACTGCCAGAGCGGGACGGCATAGGGCGTCCCGGCGGGTCCGTATTTGGGCGGCACGGAAGCCTTGTCCGGTGCCGCCAATGTCCAGCCTGCACCCCAAACCATGATCGTGAGACAAAGCAGAAAGACGCGTCGGATCATAAAGGCCTCCCGGGAATGAAACGTGCTCCGCGGCTTTTGCAACAGGAAGCGCGAAACTCTCTTTTTTTAATTTTTTCCGGTTTTAAGTATTGCTGAAACTCCGGGCGATGACCCGGGCGACGTTCAGCATGTGCTGACGAACGTCCCGGGGCTTGCGGCCCGGATAATTCCGAAACGTAATGAGCACGCCGTTTAAAGCCGCAAACAAAGCATGCGATAATAATCGTACGGGTTCGGGCCTCTTCATTTTCCGGAAAAGCTTGTCAAACAGATCAAAAATCCGCCGTTCCGCGGCATTGAGCTTTGCAATCTTTTCCTTGGAGAGCGAGCCGTCCAGCATGAAATGAGTCATCATCCGGAAGTATTGATCGTTATCCATCAAATACGTGACATAGGCGTCGCTGATTTTGGTGATGTCCGGGATTTTGCCGTTCTCGATGAGCGACGTGAGCGTTCCGCCGATCTCCCCGGCTCCATGCAAAAAGGCCTCTACAAACAGCGACTGCTGATCAGGGAAATACCGGTAGATGGAGGCATGGGAAATGCCGGCCTCTCTGGCAATATCCCGGATGCTGATTTTGTTAAAGGGTTTGACGGCAAACACACGCTCGGCGGCGTCAATGATGATGGTCTGACGGGCCAGTTTCGCCTCGTCCTTGACATGAGAAAATGTTTTGGTTTGCTTTACAGGGTTCATAAGGTGGTTTCTATATCACAAATAGTTCCGGAGCGGAAAAATAAACTTGATTTTGTAACCAGTGGTTTGTATAGTAACCACAGGTTACAGTTTCGTCAATACATTTCACGGGAGGTCAGGTTTATGGAAATCAATATCGGCAGGATGTTGGCAAACCGCGCTTACCTCAGTCCCCGGATGGAGGCTTTTTCCGGGGGAGACTATCGATTCAACTTCCAGGAGGTCAATGAACGGGCCAACCGGTTCGGCTCTTTTTTGAAGACCGGCGGCCTGAAGGCGGGCGATCGGATTGCCCTGCTGTGCAAAAACAATGAACATGCGACGACGGCTCTGTTCGGAGCGGCCAAGGCCGGCATTATCACGCTGATGCTCAACTGGCGCCTGCAGGTCCCGGAGCTTGCTTACATTCTCCAGGACAGCGGTGCATCTGTGCTGCTCTATGATGTGGAATTCGCCCCGGTCGTGGAAGGCCTGCGGGCACAGACGCCGGTAAAAGAATTTCTGACCGTTGAACCCGGAAACAAGGCCAACGATTTTGAAAAAGCGCTGGCCGATGCTTCTCCTGCCGAGCCGGCCTATGAAGGATTCAATGCTGATCCGGCCGTGCTGATGTACACCTCCGGCACCACCGGGCGGCCCAAAGGAGTCATGCTCACCCACGACAATCTGTTCTGGGCGTCGGTGGGGCTCACGCACACGATCGACTGGGCTCACGGATACCGTTTTCTTTCCGTGGCGCCGCTTTTTCATATCGGCGGGCTGGCGCCCATCTTCGGCAACGTCCATGGCGGCTGCACAACCTTCTTTGTGCCCGCCTTCGACCCGGTGAAAATCTGGGATGTGATCGTCGCCGAAAAAATCAATTTCATGATGTCCGTTCCCGCCATGCTGCAATTCATGCTGTGGGCGCCGGACATTGCCAAAAAGGATTTGTCCTCGATCAAGCACATTGTGTGCGGCGGCTCCGCGGTTCCGCAGAGTCTGATTGCCACGTATGATCAGATGGGGATCAAGGTCGAACAGGTCTACGGCATCACGGAGTATTCGGGCGCCGTGACTTTCTGGATTCCCGAAATGGGCGCGGAGAAATCGAACTCGGCCGGGAAGACCGTCTTTCACGGACAGGTCAAAATCATGAAGCCGGAGAACGATGAAGAGCTGCCCGCGGGTGAGGTCGGCGAAATCTGCTGCTTCGGCCCGCAGGTGTTTGCCGGATACTGGAACAATCCGCAGGCGACCGCGCAGGCCGTCGGAAAAGGATATTACCGTTCCGGCGATATGGGAAAGATTGATGAGGACGGGTTCCTTTATGTCGTCGATCGCCTGAAGGACATGATTATCAGCGGCAGCGAAAATATTTATCCGGCCGAGATCGAGCAGGCCCTGATCAATCATCCCGGCGTAGCCGACGTGGCCGTCGTGGGAAAGCCGGATGCCAAATGGGGGGAAATCCCGGTGGCGTTTGTGGTCAAAAAAGCGGATTCGGCCGTAACGGAAGAAGAGATCATCGCCCACTGCCGGAAGAATCTGGCCGCCTATAAATGCGTGAAGGAAGTACGGTTCATTGCCGCCATTCCCAAGAATTCACTGGGTAAGGTTCTGAAAAAAGAATTGCGTCTACAATTTGCCTGAGGAGGTTCGTATGTCGTTTGCCGATAGAAACAATCCCTATAACTTTAACGAATTTTTGGCGTGGCGCCAGAGTGTCGATTATTATCGTGACGATCCTTTTATCCAGAAGGTCCTGAAGCATTTTGCGGGCGACATCTGGCGTGACGTCGATGCCGAGGCGCGTGCAGTTTCGGAGAAAGCCTCTTTCCGCTGGCGGGACATGGCGGAGAGGATTGCCCGACCGGAGCTCCGCCCCTTCATGCTGCATTACGATGGTCACCACAACCGCATCGACCGGATCTGCCGTCCCCTGGACACGGAGATTATGGAGCGCGAGATCTTTTCCGAGGCCTTCTTTGCGGATAAAACGTCGCCCTGGGTGAAACTGATCAAGATGTTTCTGGTCTACCAAAACGGCGAAGCCTGCGTGGCCTGCCCGATCACGTGCACGGAAGGGCTGGTGATGCTCCTGGAAAAATATGCCGACACGCCGGAAACAAAGCAAATCCTCCAGCACTGCAAGGAAGGCAGCGACGGCGTCTACGCCATCGGCGCGCAATACCTGTCGGAGATCCAGGGGGGATCGGACGTGCCGTCCAATGTTCTGGAGGCCGTAAATGATAACGGCGTCTGGAAACTCTATGGCACAAAATTTTTCTGCTCGGCCACGCACGCCGAGTATTCCGTCGTGACCGCGAAGCCCGTCGGATCGGAGAAGGTGGCCCTGTTTGTCGTGCCGTCGTGGCTGCCGGGCAATAAAGAAAAGGAAATCAGGAACGGCTATACCATCGACCGGATCAAATGGAAGCTGGGAACCAGCGAACTCACCACGGGCGAACTCACCTTCAACGGTGCCGTTGGTTATCCGGTGGGGCCTCTGGATAAAGGCGTCGCCAATGTCGTTGGCATCGTGCTCACCTATTCGCGCCTGACGGTGGGCCTTTCCGCCGCCGCGTTCATGACGCGGGCCGTGCGCGAAGCGGAGAAGTATGCGACGTTCCGAAAAGCCTTTGAATTGCCGATCGGCCAGTTCCCCCTCGTGGCCGTTCAACTCGACAGAATCACGAAGACCACCCGGAGGACAACCGCCGGCGCCTTTAAACTCTACCGCGACTTTCTGTCCCTCGAAGGAGGTTTGAAAGGGAGCCAGGCCGGAGATGAGCCGATGCCTGCGCGCCGGAAGCGCTTCAACATCCGGGAACTCATTATGCTGCAGAAGATTGCCGCCTCGTGGGACTGCACCGATGTGATCCGCGAGGCCATGTCGATTTTCGGCGGTCACGGCGTGATGGAGGATTTCTCCGCACTGCCCCGCCTCTACCGGGACTCGGCCATTAATGAATTGTGGGAAGGCCCGCGCAATGTGCTGCTCACGCAGATCCACCGCGACCTCCAGCAGGCGGCCGCCTGGTACGAGCCCACGGAATTAGTCGCCAATGTTCTCACGGGACTTGATCAATCGCTGATCGACGAGCTCGCTTTGGAAATCAAAGCCATCGTTGCGCATCCGCACTTATTTCAGGCGGACGCTGCAACCATCGATATCTGCAAGCGCTGGGACGCCTTCTGCCACAGGTTCTTCCATGCCTATCAGGATCTGGCCTTAAAGGAAGTGGATCCGGTATAGTCAGGGGCTCGCCCGGCTGATTGACGAACGCCTGGTCTAAAGTAAAAATCAATGCCTGCAAACCAACGGACGGTTTGCAGGCATTGATATCGTTGCCCCCCCCGTCATCGCGAGTCCCGTTTTATCGGGACGCCGTGCCCCCTGACGAGAGGGCGGCAATCTTGTTTCTCTCTTTTGAGTACCCACAGCAATCTATTTTTTGTCAACCGGCAACTGCATGGTTTCTCTTGCATTATTTTTAAGACGTAGTATTATTCGCCACGCATCACCCTGTAATTAGAAAGCGTTATATAGGCGGGAAACTTATATTTCAAGACCTCAATCTTCCAATCTTCTTGATTATCAGGTAAATCATGAAGCTGCATTGGCTGACGCTGAAATTCTCTGGAAACGAATCGCAACTTGAAGCGCCATTTTTAAGCGATTACTATCGGGTGTCGCTCCCCCTCATCCGCCTCTCCCTGGTCCTGGCCATGATCTTTTACGGCGCTTTCGGTATTTTGGATGCGCTGCTCATGCCGGAGCAAAAATCCACGATATGATTTATCCGTTTTGCTGTCGTCTGCCCCGTCATTTTCGCTACGTTGCTGGCGTCGTTTTCTAAATCCTTTGAGCGGTATATGCATCCCCTCCTGGCCGGTGTTTGCATTCTGGCCGGCGGCGGCATCATTTGCCTGATTGTCATCGCCCCGCCGCCCGTCAATTATTCCTATTATGCCGGCCTGCTGCTGATTTTTATCTGGGGCTACACATTTTCCCGCATCTTGTTCATTTGGGCGACACTTGCCGGCTGGGTGCAGGTGGTATTGTACGAAATTGCGGCCATCTGGATCAGTCCGACGCCCTTCGCAATTCTCGTCAACAACAACTTCTTCTTCATCAGCATCAACTTTATTGGAATGCTGGCCTGTTATTTCATGGAACTCTATTCCCGGCGCGATTTTTTTCGTCGGCGGCAGTTGGAGCTTGAGCGGGAAAAAGTTACCAGGGTGAATCAGGAACTGGAAGAACGTGTGGAAAAGCGAACAGCCGATTATCAGATCATTAATCGGGCGCTGGAGCAGGAAATGCAGAGCCACAAACAGTCGGAAGAGAAATTTCGTCTGATCACAGAAAATATGTTCGATTGCATCTCTTTAGTGGATACGAGCGGCGCATGTCAATACGTATCCCCCTCCTACAAAGAAATTCTCGGATATACCCCGGAAGATATGATTGGTTTGACAGGGTTCGATTTTGCCCATCAGGATGATCTCGAACGGATAACACGGATCTATCTGGAAGGCCTTGAGCAGCATTGGCGTGAAGCCAGCTTTGAAACGCGTATTCGCCACAAGAATGGTCACTATGTATCGATGGAGATCAGAGTGCGGGAAGTGAAAGATCCCCAGGGAAACCAAATCGGAGGAATCCTTGCCGCCCGGGATATAACGAAACGCGTGCAATTGGAGCAGGAGTACAAGCAGGCGGAGGAAGAAAAGCGAAGACTGGAAGAGCGCCTGCAGCATGCGGATAAGATGGAATCCATCGGAACATTGGCCGGCGGGATTGCCCACGACTTCAACAATTTACTCATGGGCATTCAGGGATTTGCTTCTCTGACGCTGCTTACGCTTGATCCTGAAGATCCGAATTGTGAAAATCTCAAAATGATTGAAGAACAGGCGCAAAGCGGGGCGGAGCTCACCAAACAGTTGCTGGGGTTTGCCCGTGGGGGAAGATATGAAGTGAAACCGGCTGATATGAACGAAATAATCGAAAAATCATCTTCTATGTTTGGAAGAACCAAAAAGGAAATCACCATTCACAAGAAATACGAAAAAGATATATACCCTGTGGAAGTTGACCTCGGACAGATGGAACAGGTGTTCATGAATTTGTTTGTGAATGCCGGGCAGGCCATGCCCGGAGGTGGAAATATCTATCTGGAAACGGAAAATGTTTTTTGGGATGATCAACATGCGCTTACCTATGGTGTTAAACCGGGGCGGTATATCAAGATATCCGTGACCGACACCGGTACAGGTATAGACGAGAAAATAAAGGTGCGTATTTTTGATCCCTTTTTCACTACAAAAAAAATGGGAAGAGGAACCGGACTGGGACTGGCGATGGTCTATGGAATCATTAAGGGTCATAAAGGAATGATCGATGTATCCAGTGAACCGGGGAATGGCACAACGTTTACCATCTATCTGCCTGCTTCGGAAACGGAAGTGGTGAAAGAAAAGGCGGAACCCGCGACAATCGCCAGTGGTAAGGGAACGATCATGCTGGTGGATGATGAAAAGATGGTTCTGCGGGCAAACAAGGGAATGCTGGAATTTTTAGGTTACACGGTCTATGCCGTCGGCAGCGGTCAGGAAGCAATAGCCGTTTATATGGAAAAAAGAAACACCATTGACCTGGTGATTCTGGATATGATTATGCCGGGGCTATCGGGAGGTTAGACTTTCAATCGTCTCCGGGAGATAAATTCCGGGATCAAAGTACTTCTTTCCAGCGGATACAGTGCCGACGGAGAAGCTCAAACAATCATGAAACGCGGCTGCAACGGTTTCCTCCAAAAGCCTTTTCAAATTGAAAAACTCTCCCAGAAGGTCAGAGAGATGTTAGCCTGAGGTGAATGAATTCCAGTTCAAAGCAGGAACAATACAGGATATCCCCTATTGCTGTCTGATCGAAAAATGCACTGCCAGATTTGCTTCCCTCCCGCTTGTGCCCTTTAGGGTATGAGGGAAGGGATTCAGGGAGGGTGAAAATACTAATTGTCATTCCGGCGGAGAGACTGCGTCGCACTTCTCTTTTGTCATTACGAGACGCCTCTACCCTAATGACCTGACCACCTAAAGGTGGCGCGAGGTCACCCGAGGGCACGCGTCAGGCGTCGTGGTAATTTCATGTATACGGGAACTTACGAGATTGCTTCGGTCGCTTCACTCCCCGGGAATGACATTACGACACAGTCTGGGAAGCGGGAATCCAGGACTTTTAATAATGTAAAAAAGTACTGGTGGTGACAGTTGCCCCGGGGCATTTCTTCGCCCGAATGTCCTCGACTGTGGCGCCAAGCTTGCTACGCTAAGCGCCGCAACCTCTCGGCCATGATTCGCTTAAGCCACGCCCCGAGGCAACTGCAATTTGTTTAGATATTTAAGTTGAGCCAAGAAGAGATTTGACTCGCTTCCCCCCACTCACACTTCAGAGTTCGCTGCCGCCAGGATCACGCCGCCATCAACGGCTATGGTGACTCCGACCACATAATCACTGGCGCGGGACGCCAGATAGACGGCTACTCCGGCCATGTCTTCATCGCGTCCGATGCGTTTTGCCGGTACGATAGCCGCAACCTTATCTGCCTGATCGCGAGCTCTCAAGTTCATTTCTGAAGCAAACGCGCCCGGGGCGATTGCGTTGACGAGGATATTGTCCTCGACCAGGCGAAGCGACATTCGGCGTGTCAGCTGAATCAGTCCTGCTTTACTGGCAGCGTAAGAGTATGTTTCCTGCGGATTCACAAAAATGCCGTCGATGGAGGCGACATTGATGATCTTCGCGGGCCGGATCTTTGCAGCATTGCGCAACGGCCCGATAAGAGCCTGACTGACAAAAAACGGTGCTTTCAGGTTCAGGTCCATGATTTTATCCCAGCCCTTTTCCGAAAACTTGTCAAAGGGTTCCAGCCATGCAGCCCCCGCATTATTCACAAGGATATCAAGCTTGTCTTCGCGGGATGCAAACTCTTTCGCAAGGGCCTTTGCGCCTTCTACCGTGGAGATATCCATGGGCATGGAAAAGCACGGGCCCAGTGCACAGAGCTCTGCCGCTGTCTCATCGCACACGTCCGCTTTTCGTGAGGTAATATACACTCGCGCACCCTGTTCAAGGAATCCGGCTGCGATCATGCGGCCAATCCCGCGGGAACCGCCCGTTACAAGGGCGGTGCGCCCTTTTAATGAAAATAGATCTTGCATCATGTCAAATTGTCCTCCATTTTTATTTTTCACTTCAGACTTATTAAAATCTGTTTCCAGTGTCAACGGCATAGTTGCGGCTTCCGAAGAGGATGCGGCAGCAAACGCATCTCAGCACTTAAAACTTAAATTGCAAACATAACACCGGCTCTTTTAGCAGTTTTTATTCTTGCATTCTTTTCAACAAGTTGTATAGTTTGCCACAATGTTCCAAGACGAGTTATGGGGAAAACTGGTAGAATGCTCAACCCCAGCCTGCACGTAGTGGGATTAAAGGTACATCAAAAAAATCCAGCCCCATAAATGTCAGACCGATAATCCGGGAAAGGACGCGAAGGATGATCGATGTCATATCATAAACAAGTATCATTAAATGAATGTGAAAATGTCAGGTAGATTCCTTTTTGCTCTAGAGACCATATATGCCGGATGAAATGATAATGGACAAAGAACCCAATTCGCTCTTGCTGCTGCATCTTTCAGACATCCATTTTCAAGAACCTTATTGTCTGAACCTTGAGACTGACCAAGATCACCCGATACGCATAGCCTTGCGCAACGATCTACGTGAGATGGTGTCTAGGATAGGAAAAGTAGATACGATCCTCGTGTCCGGAGATATTGCGTATAAAGGTAACGAAGAAGAGTACAAAGTGGCGGCAGAGTGGTTCTCTGAAATAACATCCATTGCTTGTTGTACCAAGACTGCTATTTATACAGTTCCTGGAAATCACGACATAAATAGAACGATAGCAGGGAATCTGACAGTCCAAGCGGCTAGAAATTTAGTTATTAAGGATTCGCCGACAGGAGTAGTTCGAGATAGGAACCTCCAAGATACTTTACGCGACGAGACTTTAGGCCCCGCGTTAATCTCACCACTAGAAAAATATAATTTATTTGCCGCTTCGTTTAAGTGTGATCTTAGTCCTCAGTCACCATTCTGGGTCCAATCATTACCCCTATCCCCAGGGTGGCAAATCAAGATACACGGTTTGACAACATCTCTATTCTCGGGCCCTAAAGATGATATGAGGGGCGCTCTATATGTTGGTTCTTTGCAGCATGCGTTTGCACCAGATGACGGGATCATTCATATTGCATTGATGCACCACCCACCTGACTGGCTCTGTGATAATGATGAGCTTGAGGACGATCTTTGGAATCATTGTGCGTTGCATCTGCTTGGGCATAAGCATCGCCAGCGATATCGCCCGGGCCCCAACGGGGTTCGTTTAATAGCTGGTGCTGTGAATCCCCAGCGAGGAGAAGCTGAGTGGATACCGGGTTACAATCTAATAAAATTGCGCGTTGAATTGAATAATTTGCAATATGCTTTGAGGATTGAGAGCTATAGACGTGTTTGGCAGGCTGACCCGCCGCGGTTCGTGGCTACAAAAACTGATGGTGACGAAGACGTTTTTGTAAATACCGTAACATTACGGCAGCACCCTTCACAAACTGCCGCGAAAACTGAACAGATGAATAACCCCATTCCTCCTACAAAAGCATCTGTGCTTGATCAAGTGGAGGTGTCTGATATGTCCGAACCGCACCGCGATCTTGTATATGCTTTCTGGAAATTAACGGCAAGTCAACGCCGTAAGATAATGCAAGATTTGAACTTATTGAATAAAGAAGATGACCAGTTGCCAGAAACGCAAAGATATCGTTTGGCGTTTGAGAGAGCCCGCGCAGGAGCACGGATCGATGAACTAAGAAACGAAGTCTTGAGATTATCAGCCCAACACTAAGGAGGACTTGTGTATGCACCCGAGTTTTGCAGATTGGTACCAACCAATTACATTTGGACACG
>Ga0351971_1158_pt2 | contig 12933 bp, 12 predicted proteins | sample BONcelFGM3001F11_FD_206746 | JGI IMG/M metagenome (GOLD analysis project Ga0351971, IMG submission 206746) | Enriched cells from coal bed in the Powder River Basin, Montana, United States - BONCAT cells FGM rep2 HSBNCT.FGM.300.1.F11 ...
CATATATATTTGGTATTCAATGATATAATTTAAGAAATTAAAACATAGGTTTGAGCTTTGTTTCTTTGAATGAATAATTCTTTAATCTTGTAAAAAAAATAGTCATGTCAGATGATCTTCATTTGAGGTTAAAGTACAAATTCTGGATTGAAACAAGTCTGGGAGAAAGTATTTTGGGTGAAGGAAAATGGCTGCTGCTGAAAGCTATCAGAGACACAGGTTCACTGCAAGCTGCTGTAAAAGAAAGGGGTTATGCTTATAGGCAGACCTGGGAAAATCTTAAAAAAATAGAGGATAAGCTTGGTTTTCAACTGATTGAAAAAAGCAGAGGAGGTGAGCAAGGAGGTCATACGAAGCTTACCTCGAAAGGCGAAATGGTAGTTTCATTTTTTGATGAGCTTTATGAGCAAGCCAATCCCGAAATAGAAAAATTGTTTCAACACATGTTGGATAACCTGCAAAAACTTAAGGATTAACACCTCTAAAGCAGGAGAATTAATCTACTTTTCGAGAATTATTCAACTTTTTTTGCCAAAGTTTGCCTGTCACTTCAACAACGATAAATCTTCCCGGCCCAACAGCTCCCTGACTTTCATAAACTTTAGTGCCCAAAAGATTCTGAATACTTAAGGCAACATTCAAATGTCTGAAAAATTCACGCTGTATTTTCAAGTCAACTGTCATTGTTGCTGGATACTGATTACTGCCTACAATGTCGTCAAAAATGTTTTGGTCGTTGATGAACATCTTACCTGTAAACCGGCCTGTTAGGCCAATATTAACCCAATCAGAACGATAAAATGTCCCAAAAGAAACAGCGTGTCTTGGAATATCCGTAAGGTATTTTCCTGTTAAATCCACATTTGCTACGGCATTTTCTGCTGAATATTTCTTTATCCGGGAAGAAGTATAAGCATAAGTTCCAAAGAAATTGAGGAAATTATAAGGTGAAAAAGTGACCTCGCCCTCTATTCCATAAATTTCAACACTGGAAATATTCGATCGAATCATGATTGGTCGGTTCCCAAATCCCATATCGATGCTATCACCTGTTGAAACATAATAAAGAAAATCAGTACCCATTGAATAATACGCACTTGCAGATACTTTCATCCATGTTGCAGGTTTATAATCAGCTCCAATTTCAATGTTATCGATAAATTCGGGTTTAAGGTCAGGGCGGGCTACTTTAAAACCACCCCTAACCCTTCCGGAACGACAAAGGTCATCAAGTACAGATGGGCGGAAACCTCTGCTATATCCTCCATACAAACGAAAGCTGTCATCAGGCTTGAACTGGATCGAAATGCGGGGACTTAATGCTCCCCAGGTTTGATTGCTCTGGTCGCTGAACTGATATTGATTCATAAAATTTGTTTCAGCTGAAGGCTGATGAATGATAAAAGATCCATCGTAAAAAACAGAATAATCATACCGTAAACCGGCAACCAACTGCATTTTTCCGTCAAAAAAATTCAACTGATCCTGAAGATAGAACCCTAAAAACCGAATTTTACCTTTATTATCAACCTGATCTGTTGAGGTATAGTAGATATCAGAGGCATCAACTGCTCCATTTCTTAAGTCGAATCCGGCAGACAAGGTATGTCGTCCAAACTCCCGGCTTAGTCCAGATAGTAATCCATAATCTTCACGCACTGAAAGCACATCGTACCAGGTATAATCGTCTTTTTGCCATTCGCTCACACGCTTATAGCGTTCGTGAAGGTAAAACAAGGAAGCATTCCAATTCCACAGCCCTTCCTTTCCTGAAAATACTGAACGCAGACTATACGTATCATGGTCGGTTGTGTTTCCATGTAATTGATTTACTTTCTCGCCTGTTTCCCGGCGATCATCAAAAACTGAAATATCAATACCTGCTTCAAAGCGTTCCGTTTTACGATATCCAGCCCTAAGTCCCAGCATCTTTTCTTCAAAAGTTGATGGAACTATGTATGGATTTGCTTTCTGATCGGCCCATGATTGTGTGATATAGCCATCGCTATCGCGAAAAAAAGCTCCTGCCGACCAATAAAAACCCGATTTCAAGCTGCTGCCTGCATTGGCTTTTATGCCCCGGGTGTTGTAGGTTCCGTAGGAAAGTCCCAGCGATGCTTCAGGATTTACTGATGGTTTTTTTCGAATGATATTGATAATACCCCCCATTGCATTTCCACCATAAAGTGCTGATCCAGGACCTTTTACAACCTCAACCCGTTCCACATCCAGCATCGAGATCAGATTCCAGTTTACAGAACCACCATCAGCTTTATTCACTGGAACGCCATCAACAAGAACCAGAGTGCGCGCCTGTTCTTTACTGCTCATACCGCGCATTGAAACAGTAGATTTGTGAGAAAACAACCCAAACGAACGACTTACCTGAATGCCTGGAAGTAGCGAGATTACCTCATCAATTGATTGATTGGATGTGAGTTGAAGTTTTTCAGGACTGATTAGTTCAACTCTGCCAGGTATATTGCTGATTCGATTTTCAGTTCGGGTAGCTGTTACAACTACTTCTTCCAAACGTTGAAATTCTTCAGAGAGATAGATAGTAATTTGGTTGACTTTTGTATCTGTATCCACTTCAACAGATTTTGTAGTTGGCTGATATCCAACAGCTGTTACCCGTAAAAATAATTTCCCGGTTTCAAATGTTTCAAACTCAAAAGTGCCAGTGATATCAGTGGCTGTAATCTGTTTACCAAGTGATACATGAGCGCCTGAAACAGGGTACAAAGTTCCGGATTCAAGCACCTTTCCACTTACTTTAATCTGAGCCTGAAGTTGCCCAGCCAGCAACATTACAATAGTAAAAACGGTTAAAAATCCTGTCCTCATCATGGTTGAATTTTAACTTCAAACTCCATTACACCATCTGTATCAATATCGGCACGTTTCATTTTAATCATCCCATATTTTCCATCTTCAGTCTTAAAAGGTATCACACGTCCTGCATATGCGTATTTACACAAACCGCTGACATTTCCGGGTTTGTATGCCGAAACTAACAAACTATCATTGGTAGCACCATCAAATTGTGCCTCACTGATGAGTTGATTATCAGAAGTATAATAATCATAAAGGGTAGAATTACGTGTCACCCAATTAGCAATAGCGGGATAATGACCGGTTACAGAACTACTTCCGGAATAGGCAGGACAACATAATGTTGGCGACATGACACCTCCCGTCTGATATACAAATCCTACCATATCGATAGCAGCCTCGTGACCTGATACCGAAGCGGAAGTATATAAAGCTCCTGAATGTAAGTCGAGATACTGTGGCAGACTTGAATGGTTCTGCATACCTATGATAATTGATGGAAAATGCAAAACAGGGCCATAAGCCGATCCTTCCCCGAGTAAAACAGTAAGCGAAAACTGTGTGGTATCACGATTGGCATTCATTACCATAAAAGTCCAGGTTTCGATGACTTCAGCAGATTTAACTGCATTGAAAGTATAATCAAGACCTCCTTGAGGAATATATAATCCTTTATCAAGTTCTGTTATTGACTTTCCTCCAGCGATACGTCTTATACGCAAATTGGTAATTGGTGCACTTCCTTCAATAGCTGTGATTCCAAAAGAAAGTTTACCACCAACTGGTACCGATGATCCGTCAACAGTAAAATCACCTGTTTTCATCACAATCATTGGTTTTATACGCTCCTCCTCTGTTTTGGAACAACCCACCAAAAACATTATGAGAACTAAAAATGCGATTCTTTGTATCACAGGCAATCTATTAAAAGGATTAAAATCAACTTTGAACTCCAGTTAGGATTTTGAAGAAACAAGGATTTGGGTAATGATTACACACTACCCAAACCGCTTAAAATTATTTTACCTTATATTCAAATTCAACATAACCTGATGCGCCCTGTTCAACGGCAGTAACTTTGAGAACGCCAAAAGTTCCTGCAGCTGTTTTAAACGCATACATATCATTCACTTTCATGTCTTTTTTCTTACGATTGCCACTTGTTACTGTTTCATCATAATAACCCTGAATGACAGCATCTCCATCTGTAAGTTGGTCAAACTGTACAGTTGTGATTTCTGTTGCCGGATTGGTGAAATAGGTTTGATTGGTGGTTGTCCAGTTATCAGGGGCATTATCTCCGGTGAAAATTCCGTCAATACCGGTCCCTGGAGCAGCCAAAGCAATATTGTTTCCGCTTGCTTCTTCATAGAAACAAAGGATGTCAATCTTATCCTGTTGCTGGAATGCTTCTGACATGGTATAGACTTTTTTGGCACTGACAGATAAAAATCCACCAACAGTGGTGTTAGATTGTGCACCAAGGCGTGCAATGTTTTTCTGCGGTTCGGGATCTTCATCTTTTTTGCATCCTGCTACAAAGATCATCATTGCAAGTAAAAAGCTTGCTAATACTAAAGTTTTGGTTTTCATACAATTAAATTTATTCAAATGTGTTTCGTTTACCGACATGCATTTTCTGCATATCGGTTGCAAAGAAAATAATAATCTTTGAGCCTTTCAACAAGAAAAGCAATTTGAATTGATTCAAAATAAGAGGAAGCAAAGATTGAGGGCCTGACGTGCGTTAGGATCTCCTCCTGATTATTTCATTAATTCAGTAATTGAAACAGATTGCAAATCAGTATTTAGATGAAAAACACTTATTCATTTTCTTTTATTCCACTTGCGTTATCGATCAATGCAAGTGAGGCGTCTTTACCCAGATAACGATCGATTATATAATGTATCCAGTAAATTACCGGAGTGAGCACAATAGCAAAGGTCACCTTGTAAATATATTGAATCAGTCCAACCGAAACAACCTGCAGAAAACTCCAATTACCCAACCAGTAAAAAGCAATAAAAAGGATAAGGAAACTGTCGATAAACTGTGATACGATGGTCGATCCTGTTGCTCTGAGCCAAAGCATTTTGTGGTTGGTGAGTTTACGCAGAAAATGAAAGGTGTGCATGTCCACCAACTGCCCAACGAGAAAAGCTGTAATCGAACCAATTATAATTCCAAGTCCTTGTCTGAAAATGGTATCATAAGCATATTCAATATTGAATGGCTGTCCGTTGGCATCGGTATTGTTGAGTTCCAGCCAGAAATCTGCAGCAGGGAGATGTGTACCGGCAAAGATGATGACAAAGGCGTAAGCGATAAGACCGGCAGCCATGTAACTAATGCGGCGAACGCCCGACTTACCGAAATACTCATTGATGATATCGGAAAGGATGAAAACAGCAGGCCAGATGAGAATGCCGACACTCATGTTCATGCTGATGACCGAGTCAAATATGAATGGTAGGTTTAATGGTTCTATTCCTAATATTTTCTCAACTGAAAACATTTTCACACCAATTACTTCTGCTACAATGGCATTTGTCAGGAACACAGCTGCCAGCAAAAGATAGAGTCGTGTTTCCTTGTTGTTAAAATTGAGGTTATTCATTAGTGTTTTTCGTTTATTGTTTAGCCGCAATTACATCACTTCCTTAAAAAAGAAGGTAAAAGTCGCTATGCTTTTCTCTTCCTTTTAAACAAAAATACTAGAAAAGTAATAACTTGTTGTAACGATTTAATTTAATCTGAAACAAAGCCAGGTTTTCATTTTACCTAAAGCTAAATGGAACAACAAACAAACGCAATTTATGTTGAATTTTATATCTAAAGAACAACCTGATAGTATACAATAGGTTGGCCATTTAGATGAAAAAACAGCTTTAATATGCTATTTTGCTCCCCGACTTCCTAAGTTTGAAGTTAAACATGAACAGAAGCCTTGTTGTTCATTTCAAGCACTTTATAAGGGTTACGAATAAAAGACATAAGAAAAATGCAGAAATTGAAAGGAATACGCTGCCAGAAAATTAACTCCTTAGCCACCAATAAAATGGAACGATGTACTTATTCTTTAGCTTAACTCACATTATTTAAGTTCGAATCCAGTTGTTTCAATCTCATACGCAAATGGATTCTGCATATTAAAATCTCCCTCCAAAATTGGATGAGGCTCAATTCTTAAATCTATATCACGCCTCAAACGCATTAATTGCATCTGTACTGAAAAAAAATCATCCATTTTGCCAAGTACAACTGCGATATCAATATCACTTCCGGGATGCTGACTTCCATTAGCAAATGAACCAAATATATAGGCCTTTTTAAACTCCAGATCTGCCGGAATTCTTTGAATATAAAGTTTTGCTGTATTTATAATTGATTGATCAACCATTGTCGTAAGATTTCAATTTTATCAATCCATATTTGTGAATATTCAGGGGTGCAGCGTTTATAAAAACTTTGCTTGTAATCATCATATCTTGCATTTAAATTAAAGGTAGTTATCTCATCCAACCATTCATCATAACCTGCAGGCAGCTCAATATCAATTTTTTTTAATAGCAAAAGCAGGTCATGCTTAAATAAAGGGTGTTGTTGTAATTTCTTAACATATAAAGCCTTGATTAACTTTTCGATAACCAAATGTCCCATAAATAAAGCCCAGGAATACTCATTGGTCTTTAATAAATTCCGCATTGTTGAATAATTCATTTCTGAAGATTCACGCCAATGTTGAACGATTGAATTAATATCTTTAATTTTATCTTCCATACCGTTTCAAAAGTACAAATATTATTCACAGACGACAAAGCAAAAGGTCTTTTTCTCAACGAAGAGGCAAAAAATGCATCGCGTTGACATGTGATTAAATTTTAATCAAATGAACTAGTAATTTGATGAAAAACTACCCTAAAAGAATATTTTGCTCCCCGACTTCTTAAGTTTGAAGTTAAATTTGAAAAGAAGCCTTGTTGTTCATTTCAAGCACTTTATAAGAAATAAGGAAAGTTGCAATAAGGAAGATGCAATCGATCGTTGCAACTTATTCTTAAAAACTTTTTGTTATCAAAAAGCTATCCTATCTTTGCTCTTTAACATGGCTTATGGAACTTACGATTATCGCTTTGGCACTGTTTTATGTGCTCACCCCTGTCATCATCCTGCATCTTTGTCATCGTTTCACGTTTGTCAACAAGTTAGGATCAGTTATTATTGCCTACCTAATTGGGGTAATTGTTGGTAATATTGGTATTTTACCTGGCACGGGACCTGTTTTGAATGAGTATATGCTGTTGCATCCTAAGGCAACTTCTGATGAAATTACTGCCCTGCTTTCTTCAGGAAATATCACCGAAAGTCAGTTTATGGCGTTTAGAATCTATAAGTTACGCGATTTGCTGATGAGTATCACTATTTTGCTGGCTATTCCATTGGTGTTGTTTTCGGCTGATATAAAACAATGGGGGAAGATGGCCGGCAAAAACCTGATAGCCCTGATAACAGGTATTTTTTCTGTTGTCATCGTAGTGGTAGCAGGCTTTTTTATTTTCAAGGATTATGGGATGAAAGACTTATGGAAAGTGTCGGGAATGCTCATCGGGGTTTATACAGGCGGTACTCCTAATTTGGCTTCACTCAAAATGATGCTCGATGTGGATGCTAATACCTATATATTAACTCATACTTACGATCTTATAATAGGAGTTATTTATCTTTCTTTTCTTATGAGCATCGGACAACGGGTATTTAATTATGTGCTGCCAGCTTACCCTTATAAAAAGGATGAAGTTCGTATCAGAGATTTAGATGGCAAAGATCCTTTTTGGGGAATTTTCAAAAAAGCGGTTTTTGTACCTTTGCTCAGAGCCTATGGTTTGGCTATTTTGATTTTTGCAATAGCAGTAGGACTTAGCACACTTGCCGCTGAGCATATGACTATGGTAGTGGTCATTCTTACAATCACAACACTTGGATTACTGGGGTCACTTTTGCCATCGATAAATAAAATTGAAAAGACTTTTGAATCAGGGATGTATTTGATTTTAATCTTTAGTTTGGTCGTTTCGTCAATGGCTGATGTGCGAAACTTTTCGGGAATTACACCGGGATTATTCCTCTATGTAACAATGGCCGTTTTTGGTTCCTTGGCGCTTCAATTGGTTTTTGCGCGTATCTTTAAGATTGATTCTGATACCGTTATTATCACCTCTACCGCGATGATTTGCAGCCCACCATTTGTTCCTGTTGTTGCAGGCGCTTTGAAAAACAAAGAAATAATTGTCCCCGGCATCACCATAGGGATTATAGGTTATGTGGTTGGTAATTATCTCGGTTACCTTATTGCCAATCTGCTCAGCACTTTTTAAACATAATTTTGTATGCTTTTCATCAATTAATGAAAGGTTTTTCGAAACGTTTTGAATACGCTTTGTGTTTTTTCAGGTTGCTATTCCAGTAAAAATTCTTCAAAAATGATGGTGCAAGTTGCATAAACCAGCGCGATGCTAAAGAGAGTTTGTAGGGTTGTGCCAGTTGAACCACAAGCTCGGGTTTAAATGATCCGGTCTGAGCAAAATAGCTTCCAAGTTCTCTGAAGTTTTCAAATAGTTTTTTTGTCATTGAAGGTGGCATGATTTGAATGCCTTCAACTCCCCCTTTGATAACAGTTCCAAGATATTCGTAACCCAACCGGACAGTAAATTTCTTTAGATAACGCTCAACAAAGCTGCTGTGAATCGACTCCCGGAAACCCGATTGAACGATAAAACCCACTTTCTTAGGCCCTTTGATATTCGCTTCGAACACAGCCTCAAGAAAAGCTTTGACAATAGCAGGCATTGCATCAGTGTATAGTGGGAAAACAATCAAACAGTTTTCTGATTCAGTAAACGCCTTCAGATGTTGATCTGACTCAGCTGTTAGTGCCAGATAATGAATACTAACTGATCCGTCCTGAATACTTTGATAACCCGCTATAAACTGTTCGATGAGCAATTTCGAGTTGCTCTTTTTGCTGCGAGGAGAGCCGTTAAAAATGGTAAGTGGCATGTGCTGTTTCCTCCGGTTGATGATCATTGATTAAAGTGACAAACCTAAGTCGACTATGAAAATTTATAGCCAATCGTTTATACATATCCTCCACAATTTGAATGTCTTCTTCGTCCGTTGTAATTTCACGGCTGAGCAGAAGACCAAACTCAGGGTATTTTTCGTATCGCTTGTGGTGATGAAACTCACCTTCTTTGATAAGGATGTAGGGATGTAGTAAAACAATGAGCCTATCGGTTATTTTTTTTAGCAGAGCAGTTGTAAAACCTGCAACGAGTGGTGAGGCGAAGATAAAAAAATCAGCATTGATAACCGAGCGGAAAATCAACTCTCCATCGTCTTTATGCACACAACGGCCTGGAGTTTTCCACCAGCAAGTCCAGCATCCAATACAATATTTTAAGTTCATTGCCGAGAGGTTAAAAACCTGTACTTCATGTCCTTGGTTGATATAAAGCGTCTGCAGCTGTGAAACATATTCTCCAAAGTCGCTGTTGTCAGGCGAATTGTCGCCATTGAGTATGGTAATTTTCATGAAGATGAAATATGGGATAAAGGTCACTATTTATCCTGATAAATCAGCCGAATTAATATGAATTTTTGTTAAAATTTTCGATGGTATAATAAACAAGTTTTCTTTCCTGACCTTTGTTATACAAACAAAAAAAGAGGTCACCCTTTCAGGCAACCTCACACATTTGAACCAAAACAACAATGATTATTCGGTGATACTTGCTGCAACGCTGTTTGAAGCAGTGCACTGGCAAATGCAAAATCCTTGTCCTACCTCCCAGCCTGAGCCGACGATTGTATCAAACATTTCCTGTGTAATGTATTGAGGGGTATAGGTGATATTTCTGAAAACCAGGTGAGCATTGAATGCTCTCATATGATTACGTGAACCTTTGTGTAGCTGTCCGAATGCATAAATCAAATCCTGATTGTCTACATTACTTCCTGTATGTTGAATAATGTCTGCAATATCATAATCTTCAATGGTTGCGCCAACTGTGAGGGCGTTACCAATACTTTGTGATCCGAAAGCTACAAGATCAGTGTACAATTGTTGTATTGCCGGATTTGTAAATACACCTGCTTGATGATCGACTGCCGGATCAGGAAGACTGTATTTATCGAGTAATACTTTCATGGCATATGAATGCAACGATTCGCTGTTAGAGATGAAATTGAACACAGGAACCGGATAAAGAGCATACATTGCCTGATAAACGTCATGTGCTAATAGTTCTTCTTCGCGAACAAAGGTGAGTGCTTGAACTTCCTCAGGAGAAAGGGTTTCAGTTGGAAGTGAGTTTAAGCAGTTGTAAGCGCATAACATCAGATCGTCTAACCCATCTTCGCTTAGCTCTGTTTCCATTGCTAAATCGAAAGCGACGATGTTGGCGCTTTTTGTCAATTCTACTGTTGAGGCATCAGCAGCAACAACTTGATCGTCTTTGCTGCAGTTAGTGAATAGGAACATGGCTGACAATCCTGTGAGCAACATGAACAAAACTCTTTTTTTCATTTGAATTGAATTTTAATGTAACATTTTGTTAACGATGCAAAACTACTTCAACTGTAGCGCCTGCACGTTATGACTTTCCGCTATTGTTTTATAAGATTTTCCGTTAATCAATTCACAATCATGGCATCAAAACAGGAAATTAATACCTTTGTCATCAAATCAAAAACATGGTCATCATGATTAAAAAGACATTAAAATTTTTTGCAGGTAGCCTCGCATTGCTATTTCTTGCATCATGCACATCACCTGCTCCACAACAGGAAACCCCTAAAGACCCTATGGATCAGTTATTAAAAAAGTATGCAGAAGTGACCCTTACTTCCGACATCAGTCATCTGAATGCAAACGAAAAGGAGATGCTGAAACTCTTATTCAAAGCAGCAACTATCATGGACGACATTTTCTGGAATCAGCATATAGGTCCTAAAAATGAGTTCCTCTCAAAGATCGAGAATGAAAAGGTAAAGAAATTTGCCACCATAAATTATGGCCCCTGGGATCAACTGGATAATGAGAAACCTTTCATGGAAGGCTATGGCGAAAAATTTAAAGGCGCTGGTTTTTATCCTGCTGACATGACACAGGAAGAATGGGATGCTTTTGAAGACCCAAACAAAACCAGTCTTTACACACTAATTGTGAGAGATGAAAACGGTAAGTTGAAATCTGTTTGGTACCACGAAGCTTATGCCTCTCAGATAGAAGAAGCAGCTAAACTACTCGAACAGGCATCGTTACTTGCTTCTGATGTCGAATTTGCCACCTACCTTAAACTACGCGCCAAAGCACTTCGTACCGACGATTATCTGGAAAGTGACCTGGCCTGGATGGAAATAAAAAACAACAATGTAGATATGGTCATCGGACCTATTGAAAATTATGTTGATGCCTTGAACGGATATAAAGCTGCACACGAGGCTTTTATTCTCATTAAAGATAAGGAATGGAGCGGTCGTTTAGCACATTATGCACAGTTTTTACCCGACCTGCAAAAGCAACTTCCCGTTGAAGATGTTTATAAGAAAGAAGTCCCAGGTTCTGATGCGGATCTCAATGCTTATGATGCTGTATTCTATGCGGGCGATTGTAACATGGCCGGAAAAACCATAGCCATCAACCTGCCAAATGATGAGCGCGTTCATCTTGAAAAAGGAACCCGCAAACTTCAGTTGAAAAACAGCATGAAAGCCAAGTTTGATAACATCCTTGTTCCTGTATCCGATGTTCTCATCGCTCCTGAGCAACGCAAACACATCACCTTTGATGCATTCTTCAGCAATGTGATGTTTCATGAAGTGGCTCATGGAATGGGAATAAAAAATACTATTGACGGAAGTTCGTCGGTTCGAAAAGCCCTTCGCGAGCAATATTCTCCTTTGGAAGAAGCTAAAGCTGATATTCTAGGACTTTTTCTGGTAACGAAGTTGAATGAAATGGGTGAATTCAAAGATACCGATCTCATGGATAACTATGTGACTTTCATGGCAGGTATTTTTCGTTCGGTTCGTTTTGGAGCAGCAAGTGCCCATGGAAAAGCCAATATGATGACCTTCAGTTTCTTGCTTCAGGAAGGCGCTTTCACCCGCAATGATGATGGAACTTATGCCATCAATTTAGAGAAGATGATGGAAGCAAACCGGAAACTAACCGGAAAAATCCTCAGAGCACAGGGAGATGGCAGCTATGATTTCGTAAAAGAATGGGTGGCTACCGAAGGAGTGGTGAAACCTCAGCTTCAGTCCGACTTAAACAGAATCATGGAAAAAGGAATCCCGGTTGATATCTATTTTAATATGGGTCCTCATGTGCTGGGACTTGAATAAATGTACGTTTACGGACACCGTTGTGCTTAAACGTACAGCATACAAAAACTGGTTATAGTCTAGTTATTTGTAAAATAACAACTTATATTCAATGGCATAATTTATGTCATAAAAATCTTTTATCAATTTTTATAACCTAAAATCAATACACATGAAAAAAATTACACTGATTTTGTTGTTTTTTCTCAGCATTTCTTTTGGAAAGGCATATGCTGATGAAGGAATGTGGCTTCCAATGTTTGTGGAGCGCCTCAATTATGTTGATATGCAAAAAGCCGGCTTGCAGCTAACAGCCGAAGAAATATACAGTATCAACAATTCCAGCATCAAAGATGCTATCGTAGGTTTATCTAACGGACCAACTCCAAGTGGATATTTCTGTACTGGAGAAATTGTCTCCGATCAGGGCTTATTGTTCACCAACCACCATTGCGGATATGATAACATACAAAAGCACAGCACTGTAGAACACGACTATCTGACAGATGGTTTTTGGGCTGCAAGTCTGGCCAAGGAACTTCCAAATCCCGATATGTCAGTTTCATTCCTTATCAAAATGGCTGATGTTACCGACAGTGTTTTATCTGTTGTAAACGACACAATGAGTGTTCAAGACCGTTCAGCTGCTATCCGTAAAAAAACAGGTGATCTCCGTAAAGCCTGGAGCGAAGACGGAAAATATAATGTAG
>Ga0351971_1178_pt1 | contig 12807 bp, 9 predicted proteins | sample BONcelFGM3001F11_FD_206746 | JGI IMG/M metagenome (GOLD analysis project Ga0351971, IMG submission 206746) | Enriched cells from coal bed in the Powder River Basin, Montana, United States - BONCAT cells FGM rep2 HSBNCT.FGM.300.1.F11 ...
AAGCAAAAGGCGTCAATGTCGTTTACGAAACAACCGTCTCTCTCGACCAGAAGATGTTTAACCCCATCTTTGAGGAAATCGCCAAATCCGGTGCCGACCTCGTCGACTGTGCCGTTGGTTACATTGATCAACCGGCCTTTGTCAAACAGTGGGCTCAATCGAGCGCCCGCAACATCCCCGTATTTATCTGGGGAGGGCTGGCCGGTATGCCCCCGATCTGGAAGATGACGGAAGGCAAGGTCAATGGCGTCATGGTTGGATCCTCTCTGGTCAGAGTGGCCATCACCCCCAAGACGATTCCTTTCATGGATAATCTGGTAAAGAATTACAAGGTCGGTCCCATCTTCGGTTCCCACACAACCTATGACACCATTTACGGCTTCAAGAAAGCCATCGAAAAAGCCGGCGGAACGGGGAACATCGACAACCTGATCAAGCAATTGGAGCAGGTTGAAGAGGTGGCCGTTCTGGGCACCATCGGCTGGAATCCGAAATACCACTACAACCTTCCTCCACCCAAGTACGTAACGCCGATCGTCCAATGGCAGGATGGCGAAATGAAGGTCATCTATCCTCTCAAGTATAAAATGACGGACTACAAGGCGCCGAAGGATTTGCGAAAGTAACCCGTGCGGGGAATCCGTCGCCAATGCGCACGGATTCCCCGTAAACGTCAACGTCATCATCCTTAATCCTTTCAGGATGATCCGGTGCTCTTGGAGTTTTTCAACACAGTTCATTCATACCCGGAAGCTTACGATCAGAAAAAGGGAGGGGCGCAGACCTTATGAGTAATATCGCTCTGCAGATTATCATCTACACCGTGATCTGGGGTTCCATCTATCTTTTGATCTCGCTGGGCTTCTCGCTCATCTGCGGGGTGCTGCGCATATTTCATTTGGGATACGGTGTGGTATTCGTTCTGGCCGCATACGTCACCTGGTTCTTTATGGAGGATGCGCACCTGGGACTCTTGCCCAGCCTCCTTTTGATGATTTTGGTCCAATGCGCCTTCGCGCTCATCGTCTTTTACAAAGGCGTCTTTCAGCGCTACCTGGAAGAGGAGGAAGTTCTCCTGACCATCTCCATCCTCATTTTTCTGGTCGTCGCCCATCTGGCCAACTATTTGTATCCGGTGACAGCCGGCGTCAGCATTCCTTCAACGATCCTTGACGATGTCCTTTCCATCGGGGGCGTCACCATTGCCTACCAGATGATTTTTGCCGCGCTGGCGGGCATCCTGGTAACAGCCGTCTATGTGCTGTGGTTCATGAAAACAAGAATCGGCCTGATCATCCGGGCAATCAGCCAGAACCTGCCGGCCGCACTGCTCATGGGCGCGAATGTCAACCGGATGTATTACCTGGCCATGATCCTCTCGGTGATCCCCCCCACGATCTGTATGATCATGATTGCGCCTTTCTGGGGGGTGGATCCGTTCATGGGCGCGTCCCTCCTGATGACCGCCATGCTGATCTCCATTCTCGGGGGCCTGGGTAATCTCAAGGGCAGCATTGTCGCTTCCTACCTGATCGGATTTATCCATGCCACGGTCAGCTTCGTTCTTGTCTCCCGCTTCATGGGGCTTGCCGCCTTAATCGTCACACTGGTTGTGATGATTTACCGGCGCGGGGGTATTTTTGCAGGAGAGACCTTATGGTAAACTTTGAATTACGCCGTGACCGCATTGTTGCCCGCTTTCGGGATAAAAAAACGGAATGGGTGATCGAACCGCGTTACTGGAGAAACCCGACAATCGGCATCGGTGTTTTGCTGATTCTGCCCCTGTTCGTCCACTCCTATCCGCACATCCTGACCATGATCACGACGGCCAATATCTATGCCGCCATCGCCATCCCCCTGGCGCTCCAGATGCTGGGAACGGGCCGCGTCAATTTTGGTCCGCAGCTCTATCTGGGAATCGGCGGTTATACGGCCGCCCTGCTGAATCTGCACTTCGGATGGAGTCCCGCCATGACGCTTGCGGCCACCATTACCGTCTGCGCCGTTATCTCGCTTGCTTTGAGCCCGACGACCCTGATCGCCAAAGGACTCTACTTTTCACTCATCACCCTGATCCTGCCGCTGACCTTCCTGGATGTGACTTACATTTGGGGAGATCTGTTCCGCGGAGAAGTGGGTCTCGTGGGAATGAGTCCGCTTTTGACATTTGAAAAGGTTTCCTGGAATTACATCGCCTATTACTATCTGTCGCTGTTTTTGATGCTCGCCTATCTCCTCGTCTGCGACCGCACGGTGCGTTCACGGATAGGCATCAGTATGGCGGCGGTCAACGAAAACGAGAACGTAGCCCGCATGATGGGTGTGAGAGTAGACGCTTACAAAATATTTTTTTACGTGGCTCCGTCCATCCTGACCGGAATCGCCGGCTGGTTTATCGTCCACACATTCCGCACCTTTGCCGGCGTGACCTATCTTCCTCTGGATTTTATGACCAAGATCCTCATCATCGTCATCGTCGGGGGAAGGGCTTTTCTCTATGGCGCCATCCCGGGAGCTTATCTGATTTCCATTCTCGAAGATTCTTTGCGGGGGCTCGGTCCCGTGAACTACTTTGTATTCCCGGCGATTTTGATCGCGTTGATCGTTTTTCTGCCCCGCGGAGAAGGATTATGGGGCCTCTACAGGAAAAAACGGCCCCGGGATTATTTCCCCAAACTTCATGTAAGGAGAGAATAGCATCGTGCTTACGATAACGACCGTATCAAAGAAATTTGGAGGACTTGCCGCTGTGAGCGACGTCAGCTTTTCCGTTGCCGAGGGGGAAGTCGTCGGTTTAATCGGCCCTAACGGTGCGGGCAAAACCACGATGCTGAACCTGATCTGCGGCATTTACAAACCCGATCACGGAACCATCCGTTTTGACGGAACGGATATCACGGGCCTCCCCAGCCATAAGATCTGCAAGCTCGGCATTTCCCGAACCTATCAGATCCCCCAGCCCTTCGAATCCATGACCGCCCTGGCCGGAGTCATGGTCGGCGTTTTGAATGGGAAACACCGCCCCAACATGAGTGTTCCCGATGCGGCTCTGGAGGCCTCCTACTATCTGGAGTTCGTCGGGCTGTTCTCCAAACGCGACACCCTGGCGCGGGATTTGAATCTCTATGAATTGCGCATGCTGGAACTGGCCCGGGCGCTCGCCACCACACCGAAATTGCTTCTGCTCGACGAAGTCATGGCCGGCCTGAATCCGATGGAGGCGTCGCACGCGCTGGATATGATCTGGAGCGCTCAGGAACAGTTTGCCTTCACCATCCTGTGGATCGAACATGTCATGAAGATCATCATGAACGCGACCCAGCGGGTTGTTGTTCTTCAATACGGCAAAAAGATCGCGGAGGGTCCGCCCCGGGAAGTCACCTCGGACCCTAAAATCATTGAGGCATATCTGGGAGGCCGCCATGCTCAATATTAAAAACCTGAATGCCGCTTATGGTGTGATCCCTGTCCTTCATGACGTGAATCTCCAGATCGGGCAGGGGGAGATCGTCGCCCTCCTGGGCGCCAACGGTGCGGGAAAAACGACATTGCTCAACAACATCTCCGGCGTATTGCCCGCCAAATCAGGTACCATCTCTTTCTTCGGTGAGGACATCCAAAAGGAGTCATCCGACAACGTCGTCAAAAAAGGGATCTCCCAGATTCCCGAAGGAAGGAAAATATTCCCTTACCTGTCGGTGAAAGAAAACTTGCTGATGGGGGCCAGTACGGTCAAGGCCTGGAAGAAGAGAAAGGAAATGATGGAGAAAGTGTGCACCCTGTTCCCCATCCTGAAAGAACGCGCCACTCAGACCGCCAGCCTGATGAGCGGCGGCGAACAGCAGATGCTGGTTATCGCGCGCGGATTGATGGCCCAGCCGAAACTTCTGATGATCGATGAGCCTTCGCTGGGGTTGAGCCCGCTCATCATGTCGCAGATTTATGATGTCATTAAAACATTCCCCGCGGACGGAATTACCGTGCTTCTCTCGGAACAGAATGCGTTGTATGCATTAGAAGTCGCCGGCCGGGGCTATGTGTTGCAGGACGGTCACGTTGTGCTCACAGGAACAAACGATTTTCTCTTAAACAGCGAACTGGTGAAAAAAGCTTATATAGGAATGTAAAAATGACTGAAGACTATTTTAATTTTACCGACAAGCTTTTTGCCCGGGAGGACATCGATAAAAAGGCCGAAGCGCTCAAAGGCATCCGGGTGCTCGATTTGTCCCATATGATTTTTGGGCCGACGGCGGCAAAGACCCTTGGGCAATATGGCGCCGAAGTGATCAAGGTGGAAGTTCCCTACCAGGGCGATTACTGGCGGGGCGGAACCTACTGGGGCAAGTACTGGAAACACTCCAATCCCCTGTGGCATTTCATCAACCCCGGGAAATATTTCGTCGGCATCGACGTCAAGAAACCCAAGGGCAAGGACCTGATTCTGAAGCTTGCCGAGAAGGCCGATGTCGTCATCGAAAATTTCACCTCGGGAACCGTGGAGGCCTGGGGCATCGGCTATTCGCAGGTAAGCAAGGTCAACCCGAAAGTCATTTATGCCAGCCTCAGCACATACGGACAATTCGGCCCGCGGCGCTATGCTCCGGGTTGGGACCTTCTGGCGCAGGGTGCAAGCGGTGTGCTGTCCGTCACCGGTCATCCGGACACGGATAAATACTTTAAAGTTCCCGATTTTTTCGGAGACTTCTTCCCTGCCTATTACGCCGCCATGCTCATCCTTATTGCACTCAATTACCGGGAACGCTCGGGAGAAGGACAGTACATCGACGGCTGCCAGGCGGAAATCCTGATGCGGACGCTGGGCCATTTTACCTACCATGACGCCGTAGGCGAAAGTCTCGGACGCACCGGCAACATGGACCCGACCATGTCGCCCTCGGGGATATTCAAGACGCGCGACGGAAAATTTGTGGCCATCGCCATTGCCACGGACAAGCAATTCCAATCCCTGTGCCGAGTTCTCGGCCGTGATGACCTCGCGCAAAATGAAGTATATAAAAAGGCCGCAAGCCGGCTTACGCGCGAAAACGCTCTGGCCTTGAATAAGGTCCTTGAAGAATGGGTGCGGACCAAGGACGCACAGGAACTGGCCTGCCTGGCCAGGAAAAACCGCTTTGCCGCGGCAGAAGTCATGGATGACGTACAGATCAGCCAGGACCAATGGCGCAGAGAGCGAGGCAGCGCCATTCTGTTTGAAGACGACATGTATAAGAAGCTCCTCGTTGAGGGACCGATTGCCATGCTCTCCAAGACACCCGGCCGGATAAAATGGCTGACGCGGCCGCTGGGCTACCATAACCGCTACGTCTTCAAGAAAATCCTGGGATTGACCGAAGATCAGATCAAGGCACTGGAAAAGGAAAGAGTCGTGGGAACCTGGGATTATCGGGTGGGACAGAGACCGCCGATTTACCACGATCTGGCCAAAGATAAAATTTTTAATTACGAAGGGGGTGAGGACCATTAAAGAGCGAGTCTATTCCCGATACCTGCAAAAAAAAGGCGCGTCGAAGCTGTCCGACTGGAAAAATATTCTGACGCTTCTCAAGACCTCCGAGGGAAAGCCGGAAGCCCTGGATGATATGGTGGTCCTCGATCTGAGCTACGCCAATTTCTCCGGAAACGTCGCCGCCAGTTTTCTGGCCGAAGCCGGGGCCGAAGTCATTAAGGTTGAGCCTCCCGAAGGAGACCCGTCACGTGCGATGAGCCCGTATGGGGTCAACGTGAACGGGGTGGGGATCCCCTATCTGATGGAAAGCCGCAACAAACGCCAGATTACGCTGGATCTCGAAAGTCCCGCCGGCCGGGAGAATCTCAAGCGTCTCGCAAAGCGCGCGGATATGCTCATTGAAACGTATATTCCCGGACAGATGGATGCCTGGGGAATCGGCTACCGGCAACTCCGGGAACTCAATCCGGGACTGATTTACATCGCGATTTCACCCTACGGTCACTACACGGCCAAAGGCAAAGAAATGGCCGAAATGCCCTGGACGGACCTGACCTCGCAGGCCGAGTCGGGTCTGGCCGCTTTGATCGGCGATCTCCCGGATACACCTGAACCTTATAACTGGCCGACCCGCGCCGGATTTTATGCCGCCGGCTATACGTCTGCAGTTGGAGCGGCCTGCGGAGGACTCGTGGCGGCCTTCTTCAAGCGGAGAACAGGCGAAGGACAAATGGTCGATATTGCTACGGCGGATGCTTACGCCTCCTGCGTCGGCTTTCCGCCGACCATCGGCTATGTATGGAAAAAGCCGCGGCTTCGCTACGGGACACTCGATTACGGCCTGTGCCCTTATGGGTTTTTCAAATGCCAGGACGGTTACGTGGCCATCGCCTGCTTCCGCGATCAGGACTTTCGGGCAGCCCTGAAACTTCTGGGCCAGTGGAAAATTGAGGAGGACTGGAAAACGCTCCTCGACAGGATCACGGACGATATTGAAAAGGTCAAAGAGCTCAACAACATCGTGGAGCGGGCCGTCAGTCAATACACCTACCAGGAGATTAACGAAAAGTTTGCTGCCTACAGTGTAAAGGCAGCCCGTTCCAAGTGGCGCGGCGGAGGGCTTCCCGTGACAACGAAAATGCTGACGCCTGCTGAAGTCCTCAAAGAAGAGCACTGGGAAGCGCGCGGGACTTTCCCGAAAATCAGCCATCCCTCATTCGGGGTCGTAACGTTGCCGACAACCGGCAAGATGACCAAAACACCGCTCAGGGTAAAATGGATCTCGGCAAGTATCGGCGAAGACAACGACTACGTTTTCAAAAAATACGGGCTCGTCAATGAAGTCGAATGAACAGATGGGTCAGGAGCAAAAACTCTACCTCCCATCTTTCATGGCGATTGCCGTTCCATCAACCCTCGTTTCCACGTTTTCCGCAGGGAGGAGCTTTCTATCCATTCATCTATCGCGGAAGCACAATCTTCGATCGATTGCCCCGGAAAAATCTGGAAATAGGAAGCAAAAAATTATAGCATCCATTCTCCGGCCGACCCGGAAAGTAAAAGGCGCATCAATACGATGATACGTATTCAATAAATATGGGAGTGTAAAGGTTATGAAAACAGATCAAGATAAAAATGAGATGGCGGGGAAACCCGCTCAGACGAAACAAAGCGAAAGCAAACCCATCCGACCGGAGCTTGCTGAATTAATCAAGCGCCAATCGTTCGGTCTGGATGAAAATCGTCCCGACGTGGTCGCCAAAAGAAAAGAGAAAAACCAGCGCACGGCGCGCGCCAATGTCATGGACCTTTGCGATGACGGCAGTTTCATTGAGTATGGCGCTCTGGCTATTGCGGCGCAGCGGGGCAGGAGAAAGATCGAAGATCTGATAGCCCGGACTCCCACCGACGGCATGATCGCGGGCGTCGGAGCCGTCAACGGCTCGATATTCAATGAAGACAAATCCCGCTGCATGGTTCTGGCCTACGACTATACGGTTCTGGCCGGCACGCAGGGTTTTTTCAACCACAAGAAAAAAGACCGGATGCTGCATCTGGCCCATGAACAGCGCCTGCCTCTGATTTTCTTCGCGGAAGGCGGCGGGGGAAGGCCCGGTGACGTTGATGCGGAAGGTGTTGTGATCGCGGGACTGGACCTGACGACCTTTGGCGCATTTGCCAGGTTGAGCGGCCATGTGCCGGTAGTCGGTGTTTTATCAGGATTCTGCTTTGCCGGAAACGCTGCGCTCCTGGGCTGCTGCGACGTGATCATCGCCACCAAGAACTCCAACATCGGCATGGGCGGTCCCGTGATGATTGAAGGTGGGGGCTTAGGCGTTTTCCAGCCGGAGGAAGTCGGCCCGATGGACATCCAGACGCAAAACGGTGTGGTCGATATCGAAGTGGAAGACGATGTGGAAGCCGTCGCCGTTGCCAAAAAATACCTTTCCTATTTCCAGGGCATCGCGCCGTCGTGGGAAGCAGGCGATCCTAGTCGCCTGCGCACACTGATTCCGGAAAGCCGCAAACGCGCCTACAACGTCCGCAGCGTCATTAAAGGCATTGCCGACACGGACTCGTTTCTGGAACTGAAACCCAAGTTCGGCCCCAGCATGGTCACGGGTCTGATGCGCATCGAAGGCCGTCCTTTCGGCGTCATCGCCAACAACTCTATGGTCACGGCCGGCGCCATCGAAGCCGAAGGTGCGGACAAGGTCGCCCGCTTGATGCAAATTTGCAACGCTCACGGCGTGCCGATTCTCTCTCTATGTGACACTCCCGGGTTCATGGTGGGGCCGGAAATTGAGAAGCGGGCGCAGGTGCGCCACGTCTGCCGGATGTTTGTCATCGGATCTCATCTCAGTGTGCCTTATTTCACCGTTGTGCTGCGCAGAGGCTACGGTCTGGGCGCGATGGCTATGGCCAAAGGCGGCTTCCATGAATCGTTCTTTACGGCTGCCTGGCCAACCGGAGAATTCGGCGGAATGGGGCTGGAAGGAGCAGTCAAGGCAGGCTTCAAAAAAGAACTCGCGGCCATTGATGATCCTCAGAAACGCGAAGAACTCTATGATTTTCTGGTCGCCCAGTTATATGAACGAGGCAAAGCCATCAACATGGCCGCCTATCTGGAAATCGACGCAGTGATTGATCCGGCGGACACGCGCAAGTGGATCATGCAGGGCCTGAAGTCGGCGCCGGCGAGGCAACCGGAGGTTGCTTCTCATTCTTTCATTGACCCGTGGTAGAAAAGAACAGATGACACTGGGACGTTTTTTTCAGCGTCCCAGTCTTTCATAGACCATCATCACGGTATTTACATAGACATCACTGTGGTTATAGTACCAGAGCGCCTTGCGTTTCTGTTCGAGCGGGGCGTCCTCCCGCCAGCCGTATTTTCTTAAATAGTTCCCCATGCTGAGATTCGCGTCCGCCATATTGAGCGGATTGGCCATGCCATCCTTATCGCCGTCGATTCCGAAAATCCAGAACGACGACGGTATGAATTGTGCCGGCCCCAACGCGCCCGCAAACGATCCGGATAGGCCGAGCGGATCGATACCCAGATGATTGGCGATGTGAACAAGATAGCCAAGTTCGACTGCCGCCCATTTCGCTTTCCGTTTCGCCCGGGCAATTGTCGCTTCATCACGAAGCTGCGGATACTTATCCACATACCGGTTCTGTATCGCCTCGAGATAGGCCGGATCCGCAAGGAAAGCCAGGTTGGCATAGGCATTCGCCGCGTTCCAGGGCATCCGGAAACTTCCCAGCCTGGATTCGATGATGAGAATGGCCGTAATGATCCGGGGCGACGTGCCAAACTTTTTTTCCACGGCGGACAGCACCTCGGTATTTTCTTTCATAAAGCGCTTCCCGCGTTCGACAAGAAGCGGATCTATCTCCATGACATCCGGATTTTTCTTGGACCCTTTGGGTGTGGAATAGAAAAGGTTCTTAATGACGATATCCGATTGGATAAATATGCGGGGGTCCTGCATCATGCATTCGGCCTGCGCGGGATCCACGCCCTGGGCAACGAGCTCCTGCTCGACAAACCGCCGCTCGGGTTCAGCGGCGGCATATAAAGAAGACGACCAGATCAGAATTCCGATGATAACCATCAAGCAGACAAAAAATCGTTTCATGCACGCGCCGTCGTCTCTTCCATTTAATTTTCTTATTCATAATACATTTCACAACCTCTTTAGGCAAGATCATTTCCTGAGGGTGACGGTTTGCGAATCATGAAAGTGCACGTTCAACAGCGGAATTGTGATCCATCTCTCTTGATCCGGCGACTTTAGGATTGCCCTGAAAAACCACTCCCCGCACATCGTGCGCAAAAAGCAATCCCGCAAATAGAAAAACCGGCTATACCCCTTGAACCCAATGGGCGATGGCCGGTTCGTCGCTGAGATTTTTTGTATCGTCCTGCTTGCAGTATGCTCAGTTGAGGAAAAGATTCATACCGGGAACGGCCTCAGAATAGGCGACCCCTTGCTCTGCTTTCCGGTATTTTGATTGTCCAACGATATTCATTCCCCCAATTTAGGAACCCATGTCAGAAACGCCTTGTTGCGGGAACCGATCATCTGGTCTCTTATCGTTCGTAGCCGACGACTTGAGCTAGTTCATCGACAACCGACTTCACCGACATGGCCTGGGCCGTAGTTTCTTCGGCCACTGAGGACGATTCCTCTGCGCCGGACGCATTGGTTTGCGCCGATTTGCTGATGGCGGAAATGAGCGCGTTGATTTTGTCGAAGCCTTCCATCTGCTTTTTCGCCTCGCCCGTCGCATCGGCTGTAAACGCAGCGATATTTGCGGCACTGCTCCCGTAATCAACAAATTTCTTAATGCTGACGTCGATAAAATCGTTGCCGCTGCCGGCGATATTGACCGTTTTCTCGATCAGCGCGATGGAGTTCTTTGCCGCTTCCGTGGAACGCGCTCCCAGACCGCGGATATCGTCGGACACTACCGCAAAACCGCCGCCGGCATCACCGGCGCGGGCGGCCTCAACCGAAGCGTTGAGCGCCAGCAGATTGGTCTGAAATGCGATCTTCTCAATCGTTTGAACAATCTTCGACGTTTCTTCACTGGTTTGTTTAATCCCCTTCATCGCTTTCCTGGCGGATTTCATCATTTCGAAGGCGGCATAACCGTCAGTCTGCGATTTCGGCAAGAGGTTTTTCACCTTCTCGATATTTTCTGTATACGTCGCATTCGACATTTTCAGTTCTTCGACCACACAATAGGTTTCTTCCACCGCCGAGGCCTGTCGCGATGTCCCTTCCGCCAGGTGATTGCTCGACTGGGCGATCTGTCCCGCCGCTTCGGCAAACTGCTCGGCCGTCTGAGTCAGATTTTCAATCACATGGTTGATCGGCCGCGTAATCGAACGGATAAAGTAAATACCGAAGACAACGGCCAGAACGATGCCGATGACCGTACCGGAAAGCGCGATGGTCGTCAGCGTCACGCCCTGAGCCATTCCGGACTGACCGGCCTGCCGGGCCAGGGTCACGGCGATATCCGACACGTCTCTGAGCAACCTCTGACACAATCCGGATGACTCCTCAATTTGCGCACTCATTATTCGCTGCGCCTCTTCGCGCTTGCCGTCTTTAATCAGACCGACAAATTCACGGTCCGCTCTGTGCCAGGCGGCCCAGGCTGTCGCAAGTTCTCTGCGCGCTGCCGTCGCTTCTTCCGCCCGCGGCAGCTGATCATATAGCTTCCAGGCTGCGTCTGCGCGGCTCCATGATTCTTCGATGCTTTTGAGCCGCTGCTCTTTCTCGGTTGCATTGCTGATAATCTCCGGGATCAAAAGCCCCTGCTCGAGGGCCAAAATATTCTGCTGATGATCGGCAATCAAGGAAAGGTGATACGTTTCCGGAACGCGAACATCCACAAAGTCTCTCAGGTGTCCGTCAACGATGGTCATGCCGGAGAACCCCACCAGTCCTCCGACAAATAGGATCGCCGCCATCACCAGGAAACCGCCGATTAATTTGGAACTCAGCTTCAGATTCTTCATGGCTTGCCCTCCTCAATGGGATCGGTCAGGGGCAATGGAAATTCCTCGCCGACCCCCGGCGGCGGAAGTTTCAGCCGGTCGGGCCGCGAAAAAGACAAGGCCAGGGGCTCGTTTTCCTGCATCTTTCCGATAACATCGGAAAGATCCCGGATGTAATGTCTCATGGCTTCGCACTGCGCGGTCATTTCCTCGGCGGCGGCCGCCGCCTGCTCCGCACTGGCGGCGTTGGCCTGCACAATATAATTGATTTCTTCCATGGATTTTTTAATCTGCTGGAACTTCGGCATCCGCTCCCGGCATAAATTCGCCACACGATCCAGAATGGCAACAAACTCATTGGCCAGAGCCCTATACTCTTCAAATTTTTCTGTTGTCGACTCCACGAGTTCCGCACCCTTATAAATGGCGTCAACCGTTGTGCCGATCAACTGCGTTGTCTGTTTCGCCGCTTCGGCGGATCGCACCGCCAGGTTGCGGACCTCGTCGGCCACCACGGCAAATCCGGCACCCACTTCGCCCGCCCGTGCCGCCTCCACCGACGCATTGAGCGCCAGCAGATTCGTCTGAAATGCGATTTTCTCAATATTCCGAAGGATACCGGATGTTTCCTCGCTGGACGCTTTAATGTCCGTCATCGTCGCTGCCGTCAACCTGACGCTCTGCTGCATGTCTTCGAGCACATTGTGCGCGCCATGGGTCTCGTTTCTCAGTTTCTGGACGACTTCGTTATGAGAGTAGTTCTCCGCTGCCAGCGCATTGACAACAAAAAAAGCTTCTTCAACAGCGGATGACTGATGGGATGTTCCCTGGGCCAGATGGTTGCTGGAATCTGCAATCTGCCCGGCCGCTTCGGCAAACTGATCCGATGTTTCCTTCAGTTTTGCAATGATCTTTCGGATGGGACGCGTAATGGATCCGGCAAAATAAAAGCCCAGGCCGCATGCTACGGCAATTCCTATGAGCGTCCCGACCAGCGCTGCCATCTTCATCCACCAGGCGACCGTAAGTCCGGCCTTCCCCGCCGCCTTGGCCTCACGCACATTGGCTTCCGACAAATCCGCCAAAAGTTTCCGGCTGGTGTTAAAAGCTTGACCAAGCTGGACACTCATCACGCCGAGAGCCTCTTCTCTCTTGCCGTCCTTGATCAGTCGGGCAAAGTCCCGATCCGCGTTCTTCCAGGATTCCCAGGCCGGCCGCAGATTCTTCCAGACGGCGGCGGCTTCATCAGACCGGGAAAGTTGATCATACTGCTTCCACGATGCTTCCGCGCGCCCCAGTGCAGCCTCAAGGCTTT
>Ga0351971_1179_pt1 | contig 12747 bp, 9 predicted proteins | sample BONcelFGM3001F11_FD_206746 | JGI IMG/M metagenome (GOLD analysis project Ga0351971, IMG submission 206746) | Enriched cells from coal bed in the Powder River Basin, Montana, United States - BONCAT cells FGM rep2 HSBNCT.FGM.300.1.F11 ...
TGAACCACATGTATGCAACTTCCTCGCATTGGAATAAGCGCCGGCCTTGCAGGCGCAGGATTGAGGCATTACGTGTGCTGGTTTCGCCGGGCGGATCAAAAATCCCTCCGGGAAGACTGGATGCACGTTGTTTGTCAATTGAATGAAGAACGGGCATATTTTTGAGGTGCAGGCTGAAAAGCAAAGGATTGGGAAGCCTCTTCGTCAAATGAAAACCGGGGAAGGAAATCTTAAATGAAACATCCTGACGCAAGAGGCTGAACAATCGATGAAAAACAACGGCACAGGCACGCTGCCCCAGGTGATGTTGACAATTCTTGGATACGCTCTCGTTCTGTTGCTTGGTTACGCCGACATGTCAAGCCGTTTCGAGCTTTCTTTCAACCTGATATATCTGGTGCCCATCTCAATTATTGCCTGGCACCTGGGCAAGGGGCATGGCCTGGTGGCGGCGTTTCTCTGCGGGGGGGCGTGGCTTCTGGCCCAGTTGAAATCCACCCAGGGCTATTCCCATCCCACATCCCTTTTTATCAACGCCTTTCTCAACCTGGGGCTTTTCGTCTCTTACAGCCTTCTCCTGGCCCGGTTCAAGGAATCGATGGATATGGAGAAAAACTTCTCCCGGATCGATTCTTTGACGAAGGTTTTCAATTCCAAGGCGTTCAACGACCTGGCAATGCTGGAGATAAAGAGGGCCAGGCGTTACAGCCACGCCCTCACGGCGGTTTACCTGGACCTGGATAACTTCAAGGAAGTGGACGAAAAGCAGGGGATACAGGCGGGGAACATCCTCCTTTTCACCACGGCATACCTCATCAAGAAGAGCATCCGGGAGGTGGACACGGTGGCCCGTATCGGCGGCGATGAGTTCATCCTGCTGCTGCCCAACACGGGGTATGATCAGGCCCAGACGGTGATTTCCCGTATTCACAGGGCTGTCAGCGAAGCCATGACGGAAAACGGCTGGAACGTTACCGTAAGCATAGGGGCAGCCACCTACCCCACCCCTCCCGAGTCCGTTGACGAGCTGATCCGCACGGTGGATCACCTGATGATGGAAGTGAAGAACAAGGGGGGCAACTCGGTGAACTCCCGGCTGATGGAACCCCCGGCCCCCGGAAGCCCGCCTGCCCAGCAGTCATCCCCCGGCCCGGAAGAAAAGAAAGAAGCCGAGGCGGGTAAAGAAAACAACGATGTGCCGCCCCCTGACGAAACCCCGGAAAAGCCCGGGGAATAGCAGGGCGGGTCAATAATCCCCTGTAATCTCCACTCCCTGGTAATACGCCTTGATTATCTCGTCATATTTATGGCCGGCCTCGGCCCGTCCCCTGGCCCCCTCCTGGCTGAGCCCCACGCCGTGCCCCCATCCGCCCCCGTGAAAGGTTATCCTGTCGCCCTCCCGGGTAACGTAAAAGAGGGTGCTTTGCAGGCCGCCGGTGCCAATCTTTCCCCCCGACGTTATCCAGCGCATGCTGTCTTTCTTCGGGCGGAATACTCCCCCGGACATCACTACCTCCAGCTCCTGGGCCCGGCCGTCGGCAGAGCGGGAAGTAACCCGGATGGACTGAAGGGTGCCCGTTTCCACCTGCCCCCCCTTGCCCAGGGACTCGGCGAGGAGCTTTTCCAGGTCTTTCACGGCAAAACTCTCCTTCCACCGGAAGCGGCCCGCCTTGCTGTCGTAGCAGGGGGGAGGGTTGTCGATGAACTCCTTCAGGTTCTCTTCCCGGGACAGATCCTTTGTGAACTCCCCCGGCCCGTCAAACCCCCCCTGCAGGTAGGGCGTGTCAAAGCTCCACACGGAAACAGCCCTGGCCCCGAATCCCCCGTTGGTGGCGTGAAAAGTGGTGTTGGGGAACTTTCCCCGGTAGCGGGCCACCATCCCCCTGGTGGCAGCAATGGCCCTGCTGGCGGAATGGCGCTCCTTCAATATTCCCCCGTAAACCTGGCAGTGGACGTAATTGCACACGTCAAAGCCTTCCTTTTTATGCTTGCCGTCCTGCACCAGGCTGGAGGCAAAGGTGCGGGCCACTACGGCCATGGCCTTCAGGGCTTCCTCCGGGTAGGATGCAGGCATCTCGCTGGGCACGACTCCCGCCAGGTATTCTTCCAGGGTCAGCACGTTTCCCGGCAGCAGCTTGCCCGGGACGGAGGGGGAAAACTCCATGGATCCCCTGTACGCGTTGAAGCTATAAGTGCCGTTGGGCTTCAGGTCATACACCATCACAGGCACGCCTGCCTGCCGGGGGCCAAAGGTGAGCCTGTCCACGCTCCTGCCCGCCAGCACCCCCTTTGCCGTGTATATGTTGACGTATGGGGCCTTCCCCTGGGTGGAAACGCACCGGAGGCGGTAAAGCGCCCCGGGGGACGCCTCAATCTCCCCAACGGCCACAGTCTTGGAGTATTTCCCGCTCCGGCTGATGGAATAAAGCTCTCCGCTGCTTTTGAAAACCCCCTTGCCGGGGCAGGACACAAAGACGTCGTCCCATGGATCCTTGAACCCCACCCTTACCACCTGCCCCCCAGGCTTCACGGCCTTTTGAATCTCTTCCGGTATGGCAAGGCCGGGGGGCACCTGCCCTTCCTTTCCCGACAGGGGACTTGTTACGATGCCGGGGGCCAGGCGCTCCAGGAGATTCCCCGCATACGCCGCCACCTGGGACGAGCTGGAATTTTCCGGGGCAAAGAGGTCTTCCGAGCAGAAAATGACGCCGGTCTTCTCGTTAAAAGTAACGGCGGGCATCTCTACGCCCCCCGCCTTCTGCACGGCTCCCTTGTCGTTGCACCACAGGGACAGAACTTCCGTGCCCGGCCGGGGCTTCACCAGCATCCCCTGGTTGCGGCCCAGCTGGATCATCTGCCCGCTGACGGTCTTCATATACTCGCAGCCGGGCTTCCCCTGGGCCCAGGAATAAAAATCCACGCCGTATTCAGGAGCAAGGATAAAATTATTCTCCCTGCCTGCCATCTGGTTGTTGTGATCCCTGTATCCGCTCATATACGTTGCCAGAAGCTTCCCACCCCGGCCCAGGAATTTCCTTATCCCCTCAATGGCCTCCGGATGCATGCACCGGGTGTTGGCCAGCAGCAGCACCCGGCAGGGAAGCTCGCCGGAGGCAAGCTGGGCTTCGTCCACGAAGGCGCAGCTCACTCCCAGGCGGTGGAGGGTGTCGGCGGCGGCCTGCAGGTCCTGCTCCCCTTTCCATCCCCAGAATCCCAGGGATGCAGGGCTTTTCACTATCAGCACACCGTATTGACCCCCCTTTCCGGGAGATGCCTTTCCCCCCTCCCGGCCGCTTTTTCCCGCCTGGCAGCCCAGGGGAAGCAGCAGGAATAACAGTATCCAGATAAATACGGCCCAGGGGGCCCTGCCCGTAAAAAATCTTCCAAGAACGTCGTCGTTTCTCATAAAATTCACGTCTTTCATGCAATCTTCACCCTTCACTCCCGTGGGGCAGGGCAGCCCGGTGGAATTTTTGCCATTTTAATCCGGACTTACCTTTGCCTGTACGAAAGGCTTCCGCCGTGAATATTCCATGCGCGGCCGGGAACGCCTTCAGAAGGGGGCGATCAAAAAAGGGGCTCCAGTCAGAGCCCCATCATTTTGCTGGCCATTTCCAGGGCTTTTTGCCCGTCAAGCCGGCCATAAATCTCCGGCGGGACAATCTGGATGGGCTTTCCCGCTTCCCGGGCCATTTCGCTGAATGATTCAAAACGGTGCCGCACCTGGGGTGCCAGCAAGATGGCGTCGGCCCTTCTTATCTCATCTTCAATCCCGGCAGTGCCGGCAGAAGAGATGACAAAGGGAAGGCCCTGCCCGTCTGCGGCTTTCTGCATCTCCCTCATCAGCATGCTTGTGGACATCCCCGATGAGCAGACCAGGAGTATCAAGCGCTTGTCTTCCAATAAAAAACCCCCCGTTCGGTGGTCAGTAGTCAGTGGTTAGTGGTCAGTTCTCAAGGCATTATGTTTTCGAATTTCGAGATACCTCGACGATCAACTTACCCTTACCACAATGTAAATCCGGGATATGAAAGGATGCCCACTTTTCAAGTGGGTGGTCGGTTCTCAAAGCGTTACTGTTTCGAATTGATTTATACCTCGACGATGACATTTCGCTTAAAAAGCCGTAACTCCGGCGTTTATTGGCCACTTCTAAAGTGGCTACCTCGACGATCAACTTTCGCGCACCACAAACTAAGTCCGGCTAATTTTGGGCACTTCTCAAGTGCCTACCATTCGATTATTCCGTATCCCAGGCCGGGGACGTGGAGGTATGGTTTGCCTTTATGTTCGTGGACGGGGTTCTTGACGGGTTTTCCGTCCATGGTGCTGACATCGATTATGGCATTTTCGCCGCCGGTCAGCTCCTGCATTTTCATTTTGCGTTCTGTGGGCTCTGTATTGTTGATGAGGAGGAGATGTTTCCCCCTGTCGTTGGCAAACCAGCGTCTTTCCAGGGCGGGTTGAAGCACCAGGCAGTCGATGACGGCGGGTATGGTGTAGAGGAGGCCCTTATACCTGACGCCCACGGTGTGAAGGCCGGGCATGAGGCGGACTGGCTCCATCACTTTCTGCATGGTCATGTATGGCTCTCCCTTGGCCCCGCCCAGGGGTATAAGCAGGATGGGGCCGCCGTCCACCCGCAGGTTGACGGCCACGGATGCGGCGTAGAGGGCCTGCCTTTGGAATGACATGAAGACGGAGTAATCGTCTTCCTCGTCCACCTGGAACTTGTGCCAGAAGGTGTTTTTTCTGCGTATAATCACCACTTTGCCTTTGCCCGAGTGGGAATATTCCCAGTCGCTCACTTCAAAGTCGGTGTTAACGGGCTTTCCCACTTCCGATTCGAGTATTTGAAAGGTATGCACCTTTTCCACCCTGTATCTCAGGTATGGGGCTGCGGCCGTGCCGTGAAGCTCCATCAGGGAGAGGAGTGCGCAGGCGGAGCTGAGAAGGCTTTTGTTTTCGGTGGCCTGGCCGTTACGGATGTCTTCCAGGCAGGAGCCGTCGGTGCTGGAATAGAGGGAGCGTCCGGCAGTGTTGTTTTTGAAGAACCACGAGCCGGTGAGGCCGGCCACTTTCATCATCTTGGCGTCGCCGGTGGCCTGGGCCACGGCCACGAAGCTGCGAACCAGTGTGTATGCGGCCAGGGGGGTCTGGGGATAGAGGTCGGGGTGGGGATAATAGCCGTTGATGGGGCCGCAGGCGACGGAAATGTGCAGAAGGAAGCTGATGGCTTCTTCCTGGGCTTCCCTCACCCACGATTCCTTGTTGAATATCCGGCCACATTCGGCCAGGGCTGCGGCTTGAAAGGCGTTTTCGTTTTTCCACAGGCCCGGATCCCGGGCAAAGGAGAGATGGCAATGGAGGGGAAAATTTTTGGGGTCGGTATTTTTGAACTGGGCAATGCCCTCGGCCAGCTTTCTTGCCGTGTCGGCCACGTCGGAGTATGGGAAATTCTGGCCAAACCTGCCCAGGCCCAGGAGGTATATGGCGCTGACGTCCCCCCGGTCCATGATGAGCCAGCCGGGAATCTTCATGGATTCAAACTCCCGGTAGCTGCCGTATGGATGCTCGGGATTGTCCAGCCATTCTTTCAGGCGGCTGTGGACACGGGTGAAGGAGTCCTCCATTTTTTTGAAGTCGCTGTTCAGGCCGCTTTTGAATATGGCCGTGCCGTCTGCAATGGTGGCAAAGGCGTGGGCGGTATGCACGTCCAGGGTGGCCTGGCTTTCCGGCGACTGGGTGTCAATCTCGCCGTTTTCTTTAAGGCAGTTGTAAAAGCACCCGTTTTTCGCCTGCATGAAATAGAGAAACTTCAGCCCTTCCAGGGCTTTGTCCAGGCTCGACTGCTTTTGAAACAGGCGGTAATGCTGCAGGTACGTCCTGGCAACGAGGGCCGTTTCCAGGGTGGTTGCGGCAATCCCCTTTTCCGCCAGACTGGCGTTGGTGGTGCGCCAAATGGTCAGCCTGTTTCCGCCGGGCAGGGTGATTTTCGCCATCCGGGAATCCAGGTAATCGGTGCGGATTTCGATATTGTCGCAAAATGCCGGCCCGGGGCAAAGGGACAGGGCCAGGAACATCATCAGCAGGGTAAGTCCCCGCAAGAAAATCATCCGGCAGTCAACAGGGCCTGGGTATATGGGCTGACTCTCCCCCGTGGCCCCTTCCAAGGGCAGCTTGCGGGAGCCTTGCGGCCCCGTCCCTGGGGGAAAAACGATTGATAAGTTCATCATACCTCCCGGATCAAAATACTGAAGGCCGCTCAAGAACGGCCCAAATGCCGGCGCATCCTGCCGCCGGATCCTTTTGCCTCCCCCGGGTGAAAAAGGGCGGAAATCTCATTCCGGTGCCGTCTTTTCCTGTAGCCTGGGGGATGGAACCACAATCTTGTCGGGGGTTTTTCCGGGCATGCCTGTCTTTTTCCCGTCATCCTTCAGCTCGTTCACCAGGAAATTCCCCGTAACGGCCCCGGTGGCCATGAAGGTTTCCAATCGAAGGTCTATGACGGCCGAGTTGCATGTAACCCAGTTGTTGGCCCCCTCTTCGAAGCGGACGTTCCCTTCCAGGGTGATTATCTCGGAGCCGCCGCTGAAATGGGCCTTGTCGGCAAAGGCTCTACGATCCTTCTGGGTAACGGTTACATCCCCCTGGGCCCTGCCCTCCATGCGGATCCATTCATACTCGATGGAGTTGCATGTGAGGGTGGTAACGCCGGACTGGAGCAGCCCACCCTTGCCCCCCTGGGGCGAGGACGTGTCCTTCACTATTACCAGCTTGGCGTTGCCCTTCAGCAGAGCCTTCTGCCGGTCGTAATAGACGGTCATCTCGTCCCCGGCTAAAGTGGTGCCCGGCTGGTAGATGCGGACGTTTCCCTTCACTTTGCCGATTTTCGTCCTGGTGTTGAAAACCGCCTCGTCCCCGGCCAGGATGGCTTCCTTGTAATAAAAGCGGACTGTGCCCCGCAGGGACACCTCTTCTTTGGTCTTGCTGTAGGTGAGCTGCTGGGCGCTTATCCGCACCTCGCCCGGGGCAGCCCCAAGAGCGCTGCGGAAGGGGAGCAAAATAAAAGTAAGGGCAATCAAGGCCCGGATGGTCAAATTTATGTATGCCGCATTTTTCAAGCTATCTCTCCACGGGTCCATTGCCGGCCGGAGCCTGGGAATCCCCCTGCTCCTTCTCCTGGCTCATCTTATAAAACCTGTCGGCCCGCTCCTTCACCTGATCGACTCTCGCCTTGAACATGGGGTTTATCCTGCCCGCCGCCCGCAGGGCCTTTTCGGCGTATTCCCCGGCCAGGCCGTAACGGCCCCGGGCAAACAACATCTCGGCCATCTCCAGGTATGCCTCCGGGCTGTCGGGGTCGGCAGCTATTGACAGCTCGAGGTTCTTCCCGGCCTTTGCCGCACATTCCTGAATCTCCCTGCTGTATTTTCCCGGGTCAACAAGCCGGTAAAAATCCTCCATCTCCCGGTAAGTTCTCCCCAGGTGATACAATGCCTGGCCCCGGCCTTCCTTCCTGGCGGACAGGCGCACAAAAATCCTTTCCGCCTTCTTCAGCTTTTGAATGACCAGCTCTTCTCCCCGCTCCTTCTGCCGGAATGACTCCTTGAGGGCCGCCGCCTCTTCCATGGCCTTTTTGCCGGAAGAGATGCTGACGTTGTAGCCCAGATACAGAAAATACCCAAGCCCCCCCAGCGCCGCCAGGAGGATGAGGATCAAAAGTCCGTTTATCACGGCCTTTATCCTGCCGCCCGACCTTTCAAATTCCTTCCCGGCCAGGGCCTTCCCTGCTATCTCCTCCCGCCCCAGCAGGTTTTCCTTCAAGGCCAGGGCTTCCTGCCTCAGCTCCCGGGGAAGGCTCATCTCCAGAAGCTTCTCGGCAAATTTCAGGGCTTCCTCATACTGGCGCTCTCCCGAGAGGGCCTTTGCCAGTGTCAGCAGCTTGCCATGGTCGGTGGGGGCAAGGTGATAAATCCTCTGAAACAGGCCCAGGGTCCGGCACCTCTCCAGGGCTTCCCGGTAGTTCCCTGCACAGCTCTCCAGGCTGCCCCGGATGAAATCCACCCGGGCAAGCCCTTCCCACACTTCTCCTGACTGGGGAAACTCCTCTCGAAGCCGCCCATAGGCTTCCCCTGCCCCATCCAGGTCGCCCCCGCCCAGGGCTTCCTCCGCCTCCGCCAGTCTTTTTCGCAGGTAATCAAGGCCCCTGCCCTCCAGGCCGGGATCCTCCGCCCCATCGGTATTCTTTTCCACCTGCCCGCCTGATGACAAGCCCAATCCTCCCTTTTCTCACAGAAAGTTCTATTCGTTCCAGGACTGTCATTACCCTCTTGAGCCGGCAAGCCCTGCCCTGAAGAGGCACAGGAAAGCAGCCTCAGCTTTTTTCCAGGCGGCGAAGCATTTCCCGGGCGGCGGGAATCCCTGGATTAAGGACAAGGACTCTTCTCAGCTTTTTTATTGCATCCCTGTTCCGCTTTTCCATTGCGTCCAGGCTTGCCAGGTTCATAAGGCTCATTATATGATATGGATCCTGCCCAAGGGCCTCCTCCAGGAGCTTTCTGCCCCCGTCCCGGTTTCCCGCCCTGATAAGCCCGACGGCCTCGTTATTCAAAAGATACGGGGTGCGGGGAAGGATCAGCTTCCCCTGTCCAGCCTTTTCAATTATCTCCCCGTTGCCCTCCACGTTGCGGATGAAGAGCATTTCCACCTCGTCTTCATAAATCAGTTTCCAGGCGGGGCTGTCCAACAGGCGGTCGGGAAGGTGATGGCGGTTGCTTTCCCTCAGCACCTTGTTGCACAGGATAAAATTGACCTGGTGCCTGTCCATCACCTTGTCCCAGCCGGGAGATCCCCTCATGGAGAGGATGGAATCCACGTAAACAGACTCGGGATAGACCGTGTTGGCCCTGCCGTCAATGAAGACAGGATGGCTGGGATACAGCTTCCAGATCAGGTATCCCCCCCATTCGTAAGGGTTATACATCCTGCCGGGGAGGCCGTTCATCCGGATAAACCGGGCGGCCCCCACGGGAAAAAGCTCCCGCTCGAAGGAGAGGCGGCCCGGTGTCAGCCGGGAATACGCCGGAACCGCAATGGCCAGAGTAATCAGCAGCAATAAGGCTGCAATGACCCTATCGGCCCGGGCAGGCGGTATGTTTTTGCCCCCGGCCTTCTTCTTCAACCATTCCCCCGCCACGGAAAATATCACCCCCGCCACGGGAAGGACGGCAATGGAGTAAAGCACGCTGTGCCGCACCACGGTAAGGCCCAGGTATGAGAACGCCCCCAGGACGATGAAATCGGTCAGGCGAAGCCGGCGATACAGAAGTATGAAAAATACGAGCACCAGTATGACAGTTATGGTAAAGCCCAGGTTCCTGCCCCAGTGGTCGGGGGGGATCCACTCAATCAGGTGCCGCTTATAAAAGGAATCACGCCAGAAAGAGAAAGGGTATAGATAAACCTCAGCCCCATAGGGGTTGAGCATCCCCGCCCCAATGGACATCAGCAGGGTGATGCCGCCGGCAAAGAGAGGGCAGCGGCATCCCCCGGCACCGCAAGCCCCGCCCCCCGGCCCTGCAACCCTCATGCCGATGAAATCCCTGACGGCTTCCAGAGCCGGGGACTTTCCCTTTGCCAGCCCCGCCAGCCTGTCCATCAGGGCTGTGCCCAGGAAGGCGGCCTGCAGAAGGTATGAAAGGATGTAACCCCCGTGGCTGTTGAGCCACAGAAGGGTGAGGGGGACGCAAACGTACAGAAGCCTGGGCCTCCCCCGGAAGTAACCCAGCTCAAGCACAAGAAGGAGGGCAGATAGAAGAAAGTAGGTGAAAAGGTAAGCCCTGACGTCAAAATAGAGCCGCCCGCCCGATACGGCCAGCATCACCACGCCCGCCAGGGCAGCGGCCCATACGGCTCCCCCTGCCCTTTTTACTGCAGTTGCAAAGGCGATGAAAAAGGCCAGTATGACCGCCAGCGACTTGAAAACGTAAAGCAGGGTCATACCGCCGGCCTGGTAAATCATGAAAAATTTCAGTCCCGCCAGCCATTCGTGGTTCAGCCAGGGAAGCCCCCTGGCGGTGTAGGAAAAAATGTCTGTTGGGGGGATTTTGCCCCCCTGGGCGATAATCTCCCCCGACTTCAGCATCCACCACGTGTCAGCGGCGGGAATGGGCTGAAGGGTCAGCCAGGCGGCCAGTAGCAGAAAGGCAAGAATCAGTACCAAGGCTGTCCGGGAGATGCCTGTAAGCCCTCCTCCGTCAGCCCTGCGCCCCCCGTCGTCGTCCCCGCAGGCGGCGTTCTTTTTGATTTTGCAGAGGCAATCCAACCTGCTCACGTCCCCCCGGCCCTGCGGCTTCTCCCGTCAGCAATCGAAAGAGAGGCCGCTGCAGCTAAATGAAGCCTGTCGATGAAAGTTATCAGCGATAGAAAAGGACGGCCTTAATAACAACAGGGAGAAAAAATTCTCCCTGCGTAAAATTCAAATGGTTATGCAATCACGGCCTGGCTGCAAGCCCGAACTTTGAAGTGTATTGAGGCCAGTCCTGTCCGTCAGGCAGGGTTTCCAGCTCGACGTGATTGGCCCCGGTGCAGAAGAAAGTGTATGCGTCCGGGTTCATGAATGCCTCGTAGCTTTCGCTGTAGGTGTCGAAACCGGCCGACTGGCAGGTGGGCACGCTGGAAATGTAGCCTGGAGCAATCCTCTCAAGCCCTGGAGCGCCCGCTTCTATGGGGTAATGCCCCTCGTTATCAGTGGAGTACATTTCGAGGGCCGTCCCCATGTTCTTGCAGTTGGAAAGGCAGGCCACAAACTGGCTCTGCGCCCTGGCTTTCATAAAGTTGGGAACCAGGATGGATGCAAGAATTGAAATGATTGAAATTACAATCATAAGCTCAATCAGGGTGAAACCTCTGAAATATCTCTTTAAAATTTGCCTCACCTCCCATGAAATGGTTCAATTTCAGTAAAATCTGCCCGTCTAATTAATTATAGCATCTAAATTTTATCCCGGCAACCTGGCAGGCACAGGTCAGCATTTCATCGGGCCCGCCCCCCCTGCCATCAACACCCCTTGAAGAAGCCGATTTTTGGGCATTGGTATTAATTTGCCAATATTCTTCAATATTCCTTCAAATTATCCATATAAATATCTTATGGCCCGTGCAATCCGCTTAAAGGCATCCCGCACCCAGCAGCCCAAGGGCCGGAGATGCCGTTTTGCCGCCAGGGGGGAGCAAGAGCAGCCTGGTCTTTGGACATAACAAAAGGGGAGAAATTTCTTTCTCCCCTTTCGCCAAAATCGGTCTATACCAATTTATAATTTACCGAGCGGTCAGACCTGAGGTTGAGTTGTACTGAGGGAAGTTCGCGGGAACTCCCAGTGTGCCGTGGTTGGTACCGGCGCAATAGAACGTGTAAGCATCGGGGTTGGAAGCAGCGGTGTAGTTCTGATAGGTATCTGATGCTGCTGATGCGCAGGTGGGGATGATCTTCAGATAGTTGGGGGTAATCATGTTGATAGCCGTGGGATAGTGCCCCGCGTTATCCGTTGAATACATCTCCAGTGCGGTGCCGATGTTCTTTGCGTTCGACTGGCACTGTGTGAACTGACCCTGAGCTCTTGCCCGCAGGAAGTTAGGAACCAAAATAGCGGCCAGAATGGCGATGATTGCGATAACAATCATGAGCTCAATCAGCGTAAAGCCTTTCTTCTTCATTGTCTCACCTCCTCGCAATTTGATTCCCTCTCGGGGGTGGTGGGTGCTAACCCTCCATGGATTAGTTATACCCACAAAAACTTTTCTTAGACACTTTTAAATATTTTCTCTTGGAAAAAAATTTCCTTCATGTTTTCAAAAAAATATTTAAACAATAATACATGCTTCCCTGCGGGGTTGTATAGGACGAAAATCACTTGTCCTCTGAGAGGTCTTCCCTCAGCTTGCCCAGAGATTTTTGAAGGGTGCGGGAGACTTTTTTCTGGGAGAGCCCCAGGTTCCTGGCTATCTGGATCTGGGTGAGATCCTGGTAAAAAAAGAGGTATATCACTTTCTTTTCCAGGTTCTTCAGCTCCTCCACCGCCTCTTCCAGAGCAATGACATCCTCGATGGGAAGCTTGAACGTCTGGTATTTCAGGGACTTGATTCTCTCGTAGTCAACCCTTTCCTGGTCGTTGCCGGAAACGTCGCTGAGGCTGACAGGCTTTTTGGCCTTTAAAATCTCGATGATGCCGTCCTCAGAGATGTTGAGTCCCTCGGCAATCTCCCGTATGGCGGGAAGCCTGCTGTTTTTCTGCAAAAAGCTTTCCACGAAGCGGGACACGCCCTGGCTCAGCTTCCTCAGCCAGCGGGGCTGCTTGATGGACGAGCTGCTGTCCCGCAGATAATGGCGAATCTCACCTGATATGCAGTGGGATGCATAAGTAACAAACTTCACGCCCCTGTCCGGGTCGAAGTTGTCAACAGCCTTGATGAGGCCGATGTAGCCCACCTGCAGCAGGTCTTCCAGGCACTCCCCCGAGCTTCTGAACTTCTGGGCTATGGGGAAAACCAGCTTCAGGTTCTCCTCGATGATCCTGTTTCTCACCTGGAGGTTTTTCTCTTTTTTCAGGCTGGCAAACTGGGAAAAAAGCTCCCTGTCCTGCTCGGTCAAGGCTTCCGGCAGGCGCTCCTCCGTTTCTATTGTCAGGTCATTTATGGTCATCGGGTTTCTTACGTTCCTTCTTTGGCAGGAAGACCCCGCCAAAG
>Ga0351971_1176_pt2 | contig 12702 bp, 11 predicted proteins | sample BONcelFGM3001F11_FD_206746 | JGI IMG/M metagenome (GOLD analysis project Ga0351971, IMG submission 206746) | Enriched cells from coal bed in the Powder River Basin, Montana, United States - BONCAT cells FGM rep2 HSBNCT.FGM.300.1.F11 ...
GTCGGGCATTGAACTCAGGGTGAACGGGCATAAAATCGCCTGGAGTCTTAACGAATATCTGGAGACGCTTGTGGAGAGCTTAACGGAAACCCTCCAGAAAGAGGCGCATGCGACGTAAAGACGGTAAATGGTAAATGGTGAATGGTGAATAGTGAATAGTGAATAGTGAATGGGAAACCTTACTGTCATTGCGAGCAGACCCTTGGTCTGCGTGGCAATCTTAAAGAAGCTCAAGACGCTAAGTGGCAAATAGAAAAATGGTAAAGACGTCAGGAGGCTTGGAATGAATTCAGAGGCGAATAAAGTGGAAAGTCAGGAATTAAAGACTTTTTTGGACGATACATTTGATACGATGGACAAAGTCCTGGACGGGCAGAATGCGGAACTGAGGCAACTGGAGGTCGGCCAGGTGGAGTTTGTCGGACGGGATATTGCCCGGGTCAGCGGACTGCCGCATATCCGCGCGGAGGAACTGGTCCGCTTTGCCGGAAATTACATGGGACTGGTCTTCAATATCGATCCCAAAGAAATCGGTGTGGTTATGCTGGACCCCAGTGAGCATCTGCAGGTAGGGTCGGAAGTGCAGCGCACCAAGCGCGTCCTCGACGTACCGGTAGGAGACGCGCTCCTGGGACGGGTGGTTGATCCGATCGGGCGGCCCCTCGACGGCCTGGGAGAAGTGAATACCGTCATGCGATTGCCTGTGGAGCGGCCCGCGCCTGCGGTTATGGACCGCGCCCCGGTCGTCGTGCCGCTGCAGACGGGTATCAAGGTGATCGATGCGCTCATTCCCGTCGGGCGCGGCCAGCGCGAATTAATTCTGGGCGACAGAATGACCGGCAAAACGGCCATTGCCGTGGATACGATTATCAACCAGAAGGACACCGGCATTATTTCCATTTATTGCGCTACCGGCAAGAAAAGCGCTGATGTGGCCAAGGTGATTGCCGATTTGCGGGATCACGGCGTGATGGGATCATGCATTGTGGTTGTGGCGACCGGTGAAGACACGCCGGGCTTGCAGTTTATCGCGCCCTACGCGGCCACCAGCATGGGAGAATATTTCGTCGAGCAGGGCAGGGACGTTTTGATTGTCTATGACGATCTGACGTCGCATGCCCGGGCCTACCGGGAAGTGTCGCTGCTTTTGCGGCGGCCGCCGGGACGCGAAGCTTTTCCCGGCGATATATTTTACATCCACTCCCGGCTGCTGGAGCGCTCCACGCATATGAAGCCGGAATTGGGCGGCGGGTCGTTGACCTCATTGCCGATTACGGAAACGGAAGCGCAGGATATGTCGTCTTACATCCCGACCAATCTGATTTCCATTACGGACGGGCAGATTTATCTCTCGCCGGTTCTTTTCAGCAAGGGCATTCTGCCGGCGGTGGATGTCGGCAAATCCGTTTCGCGTGTGGGCGGCAAAACACAGTTGCCCGCTTACCGTTCCGTGGCGGGCGATCTCAGACTCTCCTACTCGCAATTTGAAGAGCTGGAATCTTTCTCCCGGTTCGGTACCAGACTGGATGACTCCACGCGCCGGACGCTGGAGCGGGGCTGGCGCGTCCGCGAAATTCTGAAACAGGGGCAGTACAAGCCGCTCCGGGCGTCCGAACAAATCGCCTCGCTGCTTTCCGTGACCGGCGGCGCGCTGGACTGCGTTCCAACGGAAAAAATCCGGGAAGTGGAGAAGCACCTGCTTGCGGCGGTTAATGAGCATTTGCCGGAATTATGCGACCGCATCGAAGCCGGCAAAAAACTGGAAATGGCGGATCGCGACAGCATCATGAATAAAATCAAACCGGCCATTGCGCCTTTTGAAGAGGTTGAGGACGCCGATGCAAACAACTGAGTCTCTGAAAAGAAGAATGAAAAGTGCGGGTGATCTTCTGTCGGTCGTCAAAACGATGAAGGCGCTGGCGGCCGTGAGCATTCGTCAATATCAGAAGGCGGTGTATTCTCTGCGTGACTATAACATGACCGTCGAAATGGGCCTGCAGATTGTGCTCAAGGAGCGGATGGGTGCAATGCTCGAGCGCAAAACCGCGACGATGAAGCGCATGGGCGTGATCGTTTTCGGTTCGGATCAGGGCCTGTGCGGACAACTCAATGAACAGATTTCCGTCTTCATGCTGGATTACGCCAGGAACGCGGGCATCAAAAAGGAAAACCGGAAAGTGCTGTCCGTCGGGGCGCGCGTCGCCGACTATGTGGAAGATGCCGGCCAGACGGTGGATGAGCTATTGCCGACGCCCAGTTCCACGGCCGGGATCACACCGCTGGTTCAGGAAATCATCATGATCATCGATGAGTGGCATTTCCGGCAAAACGTTGATCATTTTTTTCTGTTTTACAACAAGTATGAAAGCGGAGCAATCTATCATCCCCATCAGGTGCAGCTGCTGCCGGTGAACCGGGAGTGGCTCAAAGAGATTGCCAAAAAGAAATGGGATTCCAAATCCCTGCCAATTTTCCGCATGGACGGCGATCAGATATTTTCCTCGTTGATCCGGGAGTACCTTTTCGTGTCCCTCTACCGCGCATTTGCCGAATCGCTGGCCAGTGAAAATGCCAGCCGCCTGGCTTCCATGCAGAACGCCGAGAAAAACATTGAAGAACAGTTGCAGGATCTGCACGTGCAGTTCCACCGAACGCGTCAGATGACGATTACCGAAGAACTGCTCGATATCGTCGCCGGCTTCGAGGCAATGCAGGAAGAGGCATCATAGCGTTCTTTAGAAAGGAGGACCGGCTATGTCAACAGGTTCGGATAAAAGAATTTGCGTTATCTGTGCGTGGCGGGAAAACTGCACGAAACGTTATCGGGTAAAGGTCAATGCCTTGTTTGATGTGAATTGCCCGGACTATACCCGGGACATCAAACTCAAGGAGAAGGATGTTGATATCCTGGTTGATGATCAGATCATGCGCTGGCAAAAAGAGAAGAAGGAAAAGCCGGGACACGTCATCACGCTCTCCAGCGAAACGGGCGCGGGCGGAGGCAAGGTGGCCAGAGTCCTGGCCACGGAGCTGTGCATGAATATTGTCGGCAGTGACCTCATCCAAAAAGTAGCGGAAAGCGCGCATATGAGTGACAAAGTGATCAAATCGCTGGATGAAAAGAGTATTTCACTTTTAGATAGTTTGATCAGCTCCTTTTTTGAGGCGCGCCACATCTGGCCCAATGAATACATCCGTCATTTGTCGATGGTGATGCACACGAATGCGGAGCATGGCAATATCATCATTATCGGCCGCGGCGGTTGCTTCATTTTGAAAGACAAATCGTTTCGTGTGCGTATTGTTGGACCCGAGGCCATGCGGGTGGAGAAAGTCATGCGCGATCGTCACCTGTCTCAAGCGGATGCACTGGCCTTTGTGCACAAATATGACGAATATCAGGTCGGTTTCATGAAGAAGTATTTCAATGAAGACATTAACGATTCGAAGCATTACGATATGGTGGTGAATACGCAGCATGTCGGTATTGAAAGCGCGGCCGAGTCCGTTAAAAAAGCGTTTCTTTCCTGGAAGGCCATGCGCGAATGAAAAAGATGTTGTTCTGAATTGAAGGGCAGTGGTGCTTGCTCATGACAAACTTCGAGCGTGATTTGCTTTTGGGACTGGCGGAAGAGATCATTTTGCAGCTCACAAACCGGATCGCCGAGATTGAAAATCTTCATCCCCGGGAGTCGGCTCTGGGCATTGCCACATTTCAGGAGCGCCTGCGCACGATTGAGCATTTAAGGGATTCCGTGAAGCAGGATCGCGAACTCGGTGTCTGACCGGCTTTACATTTTGGCGTGATTGCCGTTGGGGAGTGCGGGCAGATAAATGAAAAAGGTTGTCCCGACACCGACCAGCGATTCCATGCTGATCAGACCGTTGTGATATTTGATGATGGAATCACAGATGGCCAGCCCCAGTCCGATGCCGCCGCGTTCTTTCTTTTCTTTGGTCGTAAAATAAGGATCAAAAACTTTGGAGAGATTTTCCCGGGGAATGCCTACGCCGTGATCTCTGATGATGATCCTCACATGATATCCCTGGCCCAGCGCCCGGATATTGGTGGCGGTTGAGGTATTGCCCGCGATGACCTCAAGGACACCTCCGTCCGGCATGGCTTCCCGGGCGTTGGTGACCATGTTTTCGATCACCTGTTTGATCTGCATCGCGTCAACTTCGACGGGCCAGAGATCGGCAGCAATGATCGGCTGGCAGGTCACGTTGGAGCCGGCCAGCGTTTTCTGGACGGCTTCACTGATGAGATCGCCGATTCGTTCGATTTTTTTCACCGGATAGCCGCCCTGGGCAAAAGTGATCAGGCGATGGGCGAGCTCCTTGGCCTGCAGACCCGCCCGTTCCGCAATCGCCAGACCGTTTTCGAGGATCTTATCCTCTTCATTGGCGGATATTTTCGCCAGGAAGACGTTGCGGAGAATGGCCGTAAGCAGACTGTCAAAGTCCTTGGCAACGCCGTCGGCAAAGGTTCCCAGGGATTCGAGCTTTGTCCGCTGGAGGAGTTCTTCTTCGGCCGTTTTCTGATCGGTGATGTCCTCCAGAGTCTCCATGGCGCCGAACGTCTTGGCACTGGAATCGCGGATGCAGGCCGACGTGATGCGGAACCATTTTCCTTTTTCGCCCAGCTCCGGGAAAAACTGGGTGACTTCGTAGGCGTTTTTGAGGACCTTGGATTTCGTGACCTCGCCCGTATACAGGGAGGTGGAATTTTCGTCGATCTTGCTATTCAGTATCAAATCCGCCATGCAGGAACGCGGAGATGCATAGAAGGCCCGCCACTGCTGGTCCGTGCCGAGCACCTTTTTAGCCTCAATGCCGGAGAGCCCCTCGAGGGCCTTGTTCCAGTGCAGGATTTTGTGTTCCGTATCGATGACAAAGGTGGGAATCGGAGAACTCTGAATGATGCTGCGCAGAATCTGCTCGTCATTGCGGCCCCGCCAGATCGCATAAACGAAACTGACAATAGCCGTTGCCGCCAGAAAGATGATAAAGAGAAGAAAATGAAGTTGCATGATATTTCCCGTATCTCTAAATGCCCGGTTTCGGAATCACGATCCGATCATATCATTTTTATCGCACAACATACCGCCTCAAACGTTTGGGCGTCTTTGAATAGCAAGGATGGGCCAAAATTGCAAGATTCTAATGATGGTGTGCGGGTTTCGTACCGGCAGGGTGGTGTTACAAAAGACATCATTATGAAATTAAAACATAATTATCGCTCGTGCAGGCTCCCGCAGATGGAGAGGCGGAGATTCCCCTTGCTGCAGATATCGAACCGCTTCCGTGAACCCGTCTTCAATGCTTTTCAGTAAAACGTTCTTTCGGTAATAAACTGGGCCTTTAAAGGCAATATTCAGGTGCAGCCTTCCCGAAGGATGGAACAGAAAGAAGTAAGGTATTTTCCGCTGATCCTATCGTGGAGGCAACGAGATGGTTAAGGGAGACATTTGAAAAGAAAGGGGTGATCCCGATTTTTGCGACTATCTGTTCTCGGCAAAAAATGCTGCGACTTCCCGCGCAAAGGCATCCGGTTCTTCCCACGCCGCAAAATGTCCTCCCGCCGGCATTTCCGTCCATCTCGCTATATTGAATTCCAATTCCGCCACCCGGCGCGGCGGAGGCACAACGATCTCGACGGGGTAGCGCGCGAATCCGGTCGGCACGAAAATCCGATTCCGCATCGGTGCTTCCTTCGTCGTGCCATGATAGAGCCAGATGGCTGATGAAACCGCGTCATTTATCAGATAGATCATGATATTGGTAATGAGCTGGGTTTTGGTAAAGCTGTTTTCGATATTTCCCCGCGTATCAGCCCATGACTGAAATTTTTCCAGCACCCAGGCGGCAAAGGCGAGAGGGTTTGAGGATAAAGCCAGCGCGATGGTTTGAGGCCTGGTCTGGTGCTCGTAACTGTATGCCGATACGCGCATCATGGTATCAGCCACGATCTTTCGCCATTCGGCTAATGCCGGCTCTTCGCTTTCGACATTGATGTACATGATAAAATTAAGGTGAATCGCCGCGGTGACATCAGCGTGATCGTGCGCCAGCGCTCTGGCAACGCCGGCTCCCCAGTCCCCGCCCTGAGCTCCGAAACGCCGGTAACCCAGCACATCGACCATCAATTTACGCCAGAGGTAGGCGACGCGCCTCCGACCGATCGGATTAGCCGGGCGCGAGGAGAAGCCATAGCCCGGAAGCGAGGGGATGATCAGATCATACCCTGCGGCCCTGAGCGGTTCGATAACGCCTAAAAACTCAAGAATGGATCCCGGCCAGCCGTGGGTTAAAATGATGGGAAAACAATGCGCACCATCACCCCTGACATGGTAAAAGTGAATTTCGATATCTTCGACCCGGGCTTTGAATTGAGGGAAAGCGTTCAGTCCATCTTCTGCCTTACGCCAGTCGTAATGATTCAACCAGTAATCGCGGAAGTCGCAGAGATACCTGGCATCGGTACCGTATTTCCAGTTGCTGTCATCCTCCGGCGCGTATGCGATTTCGGCACATTCAAGGCGCGCACGTATGGTATCAAGCTTCGACTGGGAGATATGGACTCTAAAAGGAATCGGGGTCATTGCGGAGACCTCACTGTTTTTCTCGGGAGCAATCTTTATGTGGCATTGACCGGATAAAATTGTATTCTGCTAAAGGATTCTCCACGGTGCCGAGAAATTCTTTCTCTGATGGCGACAGGCTGTTGGGTTTGAGCGAATGCGTTCGGGAAGTCGTTGAACAATATTGGTTCATCATTACTTGCTTTTCGGAAAGAGGTCATACGTAAAACGGTGTCGGATGTCAAGAACAAATGAACAGGGAGTGGATCGCTACATGAAAAATGCATAGCTCGTTACGGTCTTATTGATCTTGCTGTTCATCACCTCAGCCTGCGCACATCAAGCGATCGCTGTTACCCGGCAATCCGGCGCTGGAAAATCCGCTGATGTCTTTATATTGAAGATAAAAAATTGCTTGACAAATAGTCAGCTTTTATCTAATCACTACTAAAACGATAGACAAACTAGGTTTGCAAAGCAGGAATATGAAATTATCAACAAGATCAAGATATGGCATGCGGATGATGACGGATCTGGCCGACCATTACGGCGAGAATCCGGTCTTTCTGAAAGATGTTGCCAAAAGAGAGGATATTTCAGAAAAATATTTAAGCCTGATTGTCATTCCTCTGCGCGGCGCCGGTCTGATCCAGTCGATCCGGGGCGCTCACGGAGGGTATCGCCTGATGCGCAAACCGGACGATATCACTGTGCGGGATGTCTGGCAGGCGCTGGAAGGCGAAATTTGCCTTGTGGATTGCGTGAAGGACACGAAAGGATGTATGCGGATCAGTACTTGTCCCACGCGGGATATCTGGGGTATGCTGGGACAAAAGATCAGCGAGACATTGAAATCGGTAACGCTTAGCGACCTTGTGCGGATAAGGCATGAGAAGGCGGATAACAATATAATGAGCAATATTTGAGTGAAAAAATGGATCAATCCGAAAAGCCTTTAGGAAAGAAAGTTCTGGTGGCGATGAGCGGCGGCGTGGATTCATCGGTTGCGGCGCTGCTGCTGAAAGAAGCAGGCTACGAGGTAACCGGTGTGACGATGTGTCTGGGCATCAGACAGGAAGGCGATCGGACGAGCTGCTGCGGCGGCGACGCCATCGAAGACGCGAAACGCGTCTGCGGTCAACTGGAAGTTCCGCATTTTGTTTTTGATTTTGCCGAGCTGTTGGAAGAACACGTGATTCGTAAGTTCATTTCTGAATATTTAAAAGGGAGAACGCCGAATCCCTGCGTGGATTGCAACCGTTACCTAAAATTCGGGTCGCTGCTGGCGAAAGCCCGGGGCCTGGGTTTTGATTATCTGGCCACCGGCCATTATGCCCGGATTGAGAAAAGGGGAGTCGACTGGCGCCTCCTGCGTCCGGAAGACAAAAACAAGGACCAGACATATTTTCTTTATCCGATTAAGAAAGATGATTTGCCGAGGATTCTTTTTCCTCTCGGGAATCTCAGCAAAGCGGATGTCCGCGCCCGGGCGGAAAAAGCCGGACTGCATGTGGCCGGCAAGTCGGAGAGTCAGGATATTTGTTTTGTGACAACCGGAAATTACCGGCAGTTCTTTGAAGGAAAGAACGTTACTGCGGTTGCCGGCGACATCGTTAACCAGGAAGGCCGGATCCTGGGGCGGCATCAGGGCATCATCTATTATACGATCGGACAGCGCAGTGGTCTGGGAGTGAGCGCCAAGGCACCCCTGTATGTCCTTCGTTTTGATTTCCGGACAAATCAGGTTGTTGTCGGCTGCAAGGAAGATTTGTTCGCCGCGGGACTGATCGCCGGTGATCTGAATCTTCTGACGGATCAATTTCCCGAAGAAGTGTCGGCTAAAATCCGCTACCGCAAAAAACCGGCGCGGGCAACCTTGACAAGAGAAGGCGGGATGTTCAAGGTAATCTTTCAAGAAGCGCAGGAATCCATAACGCCCGGGCAGGCCGTTGTTTTTTACTCGGAGGATGAAGTGCTGGGCGGCGGCGTTATCGAAGATGTTATTCGCAGGGTAGAGTGAGAGCGGATATGGAAAATTTAAACCTTACTCGTTGATCAATTTCAAAAGGGAATGAAGATGAGCAAAATTGACAGTCAATTAAAAATAGAAACGCTGATGCTGCATGGCGGGCAGGAACCCGACCCGACAACGGGGTCCCGGGCCGTGCCGATTTATCAAACAACATCCTATCAGTTTAAGGACACCGATCACGCGGCGGCGCTTTTCGGGCTTACGGAATTCGGAAATATCTATACGCGGCTCATGAACCCGACGACGGATGTTCTGGAAAAAAGAATCGCGCTTCTGGACGGCGGCATCGGTGCGCTCGCGGTGGCGAGCGGACAGTCCGCGATCACGCTGGCGTTCCTCAACATTGCCCGGGCCGGCGATGAGATCGTTTCGGCGGACAATCTCTACGGTGGAACCTATACGCTTTTCCATTACACGTTTCCCCGCCTGGGCATCAAGGTGAATTTTGTCAAATCCAACGACCTCGCGGCACTGGAAGCGGCGATCACGCCCCGGACCAAAGCGATTTACGCGGAATCCATCGGCAACCCTAAAATGGACGTGGCCGATCTCACAGGCATCGCCGCGATTGCCCGCAAAAACGGGATTCCTTTTGTGCTGGACAATACCGTATCACCTTACATCCTGCGCCCGTTTGATTTCGGCGTGGATATCATCGTGTATTCGGCGACGAAATTTATCGGCGGTCACGGGACGTCGCTGGGCGGCGTGATTGTTGATTCGGGGAAGTTTGACTGGACGAACGGGAAATTCCCGATCATCGCCGATCCCGATCCGAGCTATCACGGCCTCAATTTTGTCGAGGCTCTAAAACCCATAGGCAACCTGGCGTATATTCTGAAGGCGCGGGTCACGCTTTTGCGCGATCTGGGTCCGGCGCTGTCGCCGTTCAATTCTTTCCTGTTTCTGCAGGGGCTGGAAACGCTGCATCTGCGTATGCCGCGGCATTGTGAAAACGCGCTTGCGGTTGCGCAATATTTGGAGAAACATCCGAAAGTAAACTGGATAAATTATCCGGGACTGCCATCGAATCCGGAATATGACAGAGCCGCCAGATATTTGCCGAAAGGCGCGGGAGCGATTATGGGCTTCGGCGTGAAGGGCGGGATGGCAGCGGGCAAAAAATTTATCAATTCGCTTGAGCTCGTTTCCCATCTGGCGAATATCGGCGATGCGAAAACCCTGGCCATTCATCCCGCGTCGACAACGCATCAGCAATTGTCGCCGGAAGAACAGTTGGCCACGGGTGTCACGCCTGATTTTATCCGTTTGTCGATCGGGATCGAGCATATCGACGACATCCTGGCGGATATCGGGCAGGCGTTGGGGAAGATTTAGGTTCAAGGGTCAAGGTTCAAGGTCCAAGGATCAAGGAAAAAATGGAGGCGCGCCATGAAAAAAATATATTCCGACAATTCGCAGTCCATCGGCAATACGCCGCTGGTCCGACTAAACCATGTGACGGACGGCGCCCCGGCGACTGTTCTGGCAAAAATAGAAGGCCGCAATCCTGCTTACTCGGTGAAGTGCCGGATCGGCGCGGCGATGATCTGGGATGCCGAGGAAAGAGGTCTTCTCAAACCTGGCGTGGAAATCATCGAACCGACCAGCGGCAACACCGGAATCGCTCTGGCCTATGTCGCGGCGGCTCGCGGCTACCGGCTCACGCTGACCATGCCCGAAACGATGAGCATTGAACGGCGGAAAGTTCTGGCTGCCTTTGGCGCCACTCTGATCCTGACCCCCGGGGCGGAGGGTATGAAAGGCGCGATCAATAAAGCGGAAGCCATTGCCGCATCCGATCCGCAGAAATATTTTCTGCCGCAGCAATTCAAAAATCCGGCCAACCCCGCCATTCATGAGAAGACGACCGGTCCGGAAGTCTGGAATGATACCGAGGGGGCCATCGACGTGCTGGTCGCCGGCGTCGGAACCGGCGGAACGATTACCGGCATTTCCCGTTACATTAAAAATACGATGGGGAAGAAAATAATTTCCGTGGCTGTGGAGCCGAAGGAAAGCCCGGTGATCAGCCAGAAGCTGGCGGGAGAGGATTTGAAGCCGGGGCCGCACAAGATTCAGGGAATCGGCGCGGGCTTTATCCCCGATACGCTTGACTTGTCCCTCGTCGATCGCGTCGAGCAGGTGGACAGCATGGAAGCCGTGGAGTTTGCGAGACGCCTGGCCCGGGAAGAAGGCATGCTGGTCGGGATTTCCTGCGGAGCGGCCGCCGCCGCCGCGGTGCGGTTGGCAAAGAAGGCCGAGTTTGCGGGCAAGACCATTGTCGTCATCCTGCCGGACGCCGGAGAGCGTTATCTCTCAACGGTATTGTTTGAGGGCATCGGTGTTTAAACTGGTCCCGGGAGCGCCGTATCAATTTAACGGACTGTGTCCGGATAGACCATGGAAAAGCAGGTGAACCGAATGACGGATGGAATAAACATGGACGAAAGATTGTACGCTACTTTTAGCGTCAAAGAGATCGTCTCCGATAACGGCAGAGCCGTGCGGTTGGAAGATAGGGAAAAAGACGTCATCGGCGAGATATCGCTGAAAATATATATCAACGGAACAGAATACGCGTCGCTTCTGTGTCTCAATCAATTGACGGAAGAACTGGCTCTGGGCTTTCTCTTCAGCGAAGGCGTCATCGACACCATCGCCGATGTCGCCGCCATCTCCTATAACGAGCGTCTTTTTGCCGCCATGATCACTCTGGCTGCCGGAAAGTCGGTCGAAAAATGCGAGAGTCTCCGCAGTGTAACGTCCGGCTGCGGCAAATGCTTTACCTATATCAATCCTCTTAAACACGAAAAATTTCTGCCTGTCGCCAATCAGGATAAATTCCCGATCAGCGGCATCCTGAAGGTGATGAAAGAATTCGAGCGGCAATCGGAAATCTACAGGAGTGTGGGCGGAGTACACAGCGTGCTTTTCCGGCATCCGGACTTTTCCGTTTTCAATGAGGATATTGGGCGGCATAATTGCTTTGACAAAATCGCGGGTGTTCTCTTGCGGAACAATAAAATGACGCTGGTTCAAACGGGGATGCTGCTGGTCAGCGGGCGGGTTTCTTCGGAAATTATCACCAAAGTCATTCGACTGGGCGCGCCGGTTCTTGTTTCCCGATCAACGCCTACGGCTGCCGCCGTTCATCTGGCCAGGGAATACAACGTTACGCTCCTGGGCTATGTGCGCGGTAAATCCGGTTTTGTCTATTCCGGGGAAGCCCGGTTGATGTGAAACGGGCGTCATCCTGCTCATCTCTCTCCCGCATCCGGGAGCGATTGGATAACTTTCCGGAACTACTTCTTTTTGCAGAACACGCGTCAGCATCTAAAAGTATGGCGGGGCTGCATTTATCATCAGGATCCAAAGCATTTTTTTATTTGGCCTGCTGCGCATTTTGCCGGATTTCTTCAGCACAGGAATGATCATGATCGTGTTTGCAAAAATTCTTGACAAAATACCAAATTAATGTGAACGCTCGTTCATTATTTGAATAAGCGTTCACGCAATCAGTCAGGGTCGGAATATGGATAAGAATCAGAGACGGGAACAGGAGTTTAATGCGCGCCGCAGCGCAATTCTTCTGGAGGCGGAAAAGAGTTTTTCCGACAGGGGCTATCATAATGTGACCGTGGCGGAAATCGCCAATGCCTCCGGTTTTTCCACCGGCGCACTGTATCAGTTCTTCGAAAGCAAAGAGCACCTCTATGCAACGATGATCTTCGAAAAATTGGATGTGATGTATGAAGCGATCGAACGGGAGGTGAAGGCTGCAAAAAATCTGCACGACAAGCTTTTGGCCCTGATCGATACGCAGTTGCGGTTTGTCGAAGCCAACGCCGATTTCTGCCGGATATTTCTGAGGGGGGAAAATGAACTCTCGCCGAAAACGATGAATGACATTCATCAGCGGTTGAGAGACGATTATTTTAACCATTTATCTTTTATTGAAAATATACTAAAAGCCGGTATTAAAAATGGCACATTAAGGAACCTTCCACCGCGCGAAATCGCCGCAGCCATTTCGCATTTGATTCGTGCGGCTTCCGTGGACTGGATGACCATCCAGTCCAGAGA
>Ga0351971_1184_pt1 | contig 12249 bp, 6 predicted proteins | sample BONcelFGM3001F11_FD_206746 | JGI IMG/M metagenome (GOLD analysis project Ga0351971, IMG submission 206746) | Enriched cells from coal bed in the Powder River Basin, Montana, United States - BONCAT cells FGM rep2 HSBNCT.FGM.300.1.F11 ...
AGATGGAACTGGACCCAAGGGTCAAGGACCGAAAGACGGTCATGGTAAAGGTAAGGGTAAAGGTAAGGGTGATAATCCCGGTCAAGGTCCGATGACTGGCGGAAAGAAAGGAGTTAAAGAAAAACCAGAAAAAGAAAACCAGAATTAAGAACAAGAATTGAAAGATTACGTACAATCGCATGAGGTTAGAGTAAAAATGCTTCTGAACGTAAGGCGCACATCCAACTGGATCATTATTGATATCAGGGCTTGCTCTTTTATCTCCGTAATGAACAGGTTGTGACGACCGTCCCGCTTTCGTGTCTCCAGATTGTCATTCGACACAGCACAATATCTAGAGGACGCTTGCGTTAATCGGATACCCATTTAAATATTTTTTTATAAAAATCAGAAGGATGGGTGACGAAACGCCGATTTTTTGAAACCTGACAAAAAGAAAGTTCATCCGGAAAATGCCTACCTGGATGGGGAGTAAGGGGTGGTAAAGTGACATGGCATGAGCCATGTCACAATCACTCTTATATCATGCCTTTGGCGTCAAAAGCGTCACCTATCGCAGCACGCAATTCCTCGGCAATACCCTCATCTTCTCTATCGAGACGACCACCAGCCATGTTGCCTGCCAAACCTGCGGGCATCGATAATGCTAGTTTAGGGGCAGACTGTTCGATGGTTCCGGATGGGGCCGATCGGCCGCAAGTAGGCTTTGTTGCTGGTGATCATGCATAGGTTGCAATGTGCACAGTGCAGGTGTCTCTGGTGGCCTCGCCTGGCGTTTGCCAAAGGAAACACCCTCGACACAAGATCGTTTGCATGGACCGTTCTCGAGCTGTTACAATTCGGCACTATCGGGGCAGTGGCCGAGTATCTCCGCGTGAGCTGGGACTTGGTCAAGGATATCCACAAAACTTGGCCTGCCGCGAAATACCGGACCCTCGATTTGAGCGAGGTCCGCTATCTTGGGTATCGATGAGTTCAGTGTGAGAAAACGCCATACCTACATGACCCTTTTCGTCGATCTCCAATCTGGCCTAATACTCCATGCCATCGAAGTCACGAGCATCGGTTACACCAGCGCAATCAAAGAGTAACTTCCTGACACATTGGATCACCATCAGTGAACATATCGCCGATATACCATTCAAAAAGGATTTAAAGTTATGAACATTAGCTCTTATGCAGGAATGCCTGCCAAACAATCGATGTTTGTCGGCGTAGGCGTGCCTGAACTGATGATGCGGAGCATTGGGCAATGAAAAGCAACTTGGAATGCCTGCCGTGTTTCGTGTCGCAGGGACTGAATGTCGCGCGCATGGCGACTTCTGTTCCGCGCGTTCAGAAACAGATTTTGCACGAAGTGCTGCTCCGTGCCAGCCAGGCGGATCTGAACCAGTCGCCGCTTCTTTTTGGACGGAGCATGCACCAATGGGTGCGCGAACTCACAGGACAGGAGGATCCGTATCTCGCTGTCAAACAGGAATCCAATCGGCTCGCGCTGGAGCTTTTACCAGCCTGGCGCGAGCGGCTGCGGACAGCGGCAAACCCCCGACTGACCGCCGTTAAAATGGCCATTGCCGGCAATGTCATTGACTATGGCATCAAGAGCAATCTGACAGCGGAAACAATTCCCGCCGCACTGGAAAGCTCCTTTTCCGGGCCTTTCAATGGGAATGTGGCAGAATTTTTCACGGCGGCGGAACGCGCGACCGAGATTCTGTATCTGGCGGACAATGCCGGAGAACTAGTCTTTGACCGGCTGCTCCTCGAATTCTTACCGCGTGAAAAAATCACTGTAGTGGTTAAAGGCGGCCCGGCCATCAACGACGCGTTGCGTACGGATGCCACGGTGGCCGGCTTAGATGGCTGGGTGGCGGTGACTGACACCGGCTGCGATGGTGCGGGCATTGAGTTGGCAGCGTGCTGCCCGGAATTTCGGCGGCGGTTTGCGCACGCCGATCTCATCATCGCCAAGGGCCAGGCGAATTTCGAGTCGCTGGACGGCAGCGGGAAAAACATTTTTTTCCTGTTCAAGGTCAAGTGTTCCGTCGTAGCCCGGCATATCGGTCAAGCGGTCGGGAACTTGATATTGCACCGCAATGTTGGGTGATTTTAAAAAAAATGGCCTTAAGGTTAAACTTTGTGCTCCAATGTAAGTTGCCACGCAAACGTGGAAAAATTTCCATGCAAAAATAGAAAACCCCTCCTCCATTCGGGCGAACCGTCACCTCTTCATCTTCTTTGTTTGGCATGCATTCAGGAGAGTGCCCCCCCACCTGTCTTGATAACCGCTGCCCGCCTATCCTATCAGTTAAATTCCATTTTTGCTTTTGTGCCAATTTATATGGCCATTTTTTCGTTTTAATTTAGTTGACCTCATCAGTTTTTTTGTATTCATCTCAAGGGTAGGTGATCAGGAGGCAAAGTATAAATTGGAAGTATATTTACCCACCGGTGTAAAATTCCTATATCCTTCATAGAAGGGTTTCGGCGCAATATGCCAGCAATGTTTTCTTGAGGATCAAAAGGATCCGTGACTAGGAGATATCTCTCAGTGGCGGCATTAACTGTATCAAGCTTTGTTCGCCGTTAGGTGACACTGCAAGGCCGCAAGGCATAAAAAAACTTTTCAATAATGGTCATGCCAGATATGATAAATTCGAATAAATATAAGTAATTTCAATCAGGATGCCGATTTTATGGGACTGTATTGGCAAGCGGCTTCTTATCACCCCTAACCACCGGTAAACCCGGGCCAAACATGAAACTCACCGCTTGTCGCCATAATCTTGACATCCCGGCCACCTGGTTGGGTAGGTGGATTTACTTCCGCTCCTGCCTGGTTCTCCTGGCCGCTTGCGGCTGGCTGTTATTCCTCGCCATCGCCTTCGCCTTCGCTGCAGAGCCTTCCGATGACTCCCTCCATTCCCAACTTTTAGCACTCCAGGGCGGATTGCCCGCATCGTCGGCGATGGCACAATCCGGTAAAGCGGAGCCCGATGTGTTGCGGTTGCTGATTTGGGAGGGACACGCACCGGACGTCTGGATTGAGAGGTTTGAGAAACAGGTCGAAAACCGACATGGGCGTTCGGTGAAACTTCAAATCACCTACGTCAAAGGGGGGGAAGAATTTTATGATGCGATCAGAGATCGAGCGGTTGATGTCGTTATGATGACGCATCATACGTATAAAGATGAGCGCTTTAAATACATCCAGAACCGGCTTTTACTGCCAATCGACCTTGCCAATATTCCCAATTTCAAGCATGTAATCCCGGACATGCGGATGGCAGAATACCTGTTCAGCGAAAGACAGGTTTTTGCGATTCCGGTCAGCCAAGGCCCCTATGGGCTGGCCTACAATACCGCGTTACTTGAGAGTGAGCCGCAGAGCTGGAATATCTTCTGGGATCCTCGGTTCAAGGGGCAGTATGTTCTTGGGGCTAATGAGTATATCTACAATGTCAACATTACGGCGCTGGCGTTGGGCTATCCGCGCAAACTGATCGGTGATTACGATGCGTTGAATAATCCGGAATTCAAAAAAAAGCTGCGCTCACTCGTCGTTAATGCCCATTCGTTCTGGATCGGGGTGGATAAGCCGGACAATTTAGCCGGCCGACCGCTGGCAGTTTCCTGGGGGGATTCGTTGGGGCCGCTTAAGGCACGTGGGGAGCAATGGAAAATAGCCGAGCCTGCCGAAGGGACGATTTGCTGGATTGATAACTATGCAATTACCTGGGCGCTGCAGGACAAGCCCTTTTTAAAAACAGTGGCGGAAGAATACATCAATGAACTGCTGACGACGGACTATCAAATGGGGCACATCCTGCGCTACATGTCTCTCACTCCAGTCATCACCAATATTGAAGAGTTCCTGACTCCTGAAGAGGCTGGGCGGCTTAAACTCGGAATCCCAAATTTCTATGAAAGGAATCGAATCTTGCTAAAAACCTATTCCCACCGGGACCGCAATGGGATGAAGCTTTTATGGGACGAGGCCACACAGGGGATTGCTTTGAATGGGCATACCGATGAAAAGTGAGTTAGATCAAAGAATCAGTCATCCGCTGGCGACCCGATTGTTGCGGGTCGTTTTCGGATTCTTCCTTGTGGTCGTTATTTGTTTAACTATCACGCAGATGGTTATCGAGTATCGGTATCAGGAAAATAGCATCCGTAAGGAATTTTCAAATATTCAAACCTCGTTTGAGAATGTTCTTGCCGGCCAGATGTGGCATCTCGATGAAAATGCGCTGCGGTCTACGGTGGAGGGGATCATCGAACTGCCAGTTGTTGTGGGGATGAAAATTGCCGATTCGAACGGTAAGCACATCGCCCTGGGCGGCATTGTAAATACTGCAGACGGCAAGGGGGAGACTAGCCTGCATGTTAAGCTGCTAGGATACGCCCCCGATGATGGACACGTTCATAGCTGGAAGCCGTATCGGTTTGAATTGTTCGAGGCGGATTTCCCGATTATCTATTCCGTTAATCAGCAACCGCGGGTTTTGGGACGGGCGACACTCTATTCGAATACATCGGTCGTTTTGAACCGCGTCAAGGCAAGTTTTTTGATGCTGGGGATCAAGACGGCACTTGAAATCACTTTGTTATGGTTGATCTTCAAGCTGGTGTTTGTTCGTTTGCTGAAAAAACCGCTTGCGGAGCTGACGACCGCGGTTGAAGGCGTAACGCTTGATAATCTGGATGCTGTTAAAGTAAGCGCACCCAACGGATTTCGCGATGAACTTGGAGTTTTGGCTGAATCGTTCAATAAAATGCTGCTTGATTTGCAGAGCGAAATAACGAATCACAGAATCGCGGATGAGAGTCTGGCGGCAAGTGAAGCAAAGTTAAACAGCATCTTAAGAGTCGCGCCCGTAGGGATCGGCCTCACTAAAAGACGGGTGTTTACTTCGGTGAACCCGGCAATATGTGATTTGACAGGGTATAGCAGCAAAGAGTTGCTTGGGCAGAGAACTCGTCTCTTGTATCTGACGGATGAGGAGTATCTTTATTGTGGGGATAGGCTGAATGCGCAAATTGATCAACAAGGCACCGGGATGACCGAGGCGGTTTGGCGTCGAAAAGACGGACAGCGCGTTGATATACTTCTTTCAGCAGCACCGATGGTTCCTAATGACCCAGAAAGCGAGTTCACAATTATCGCGACGGACATCACCGAACGTAAACAGGCGGAGGTTGAGCTCCACAACGCCAAGGAACGCACCGAGACTATCCTGCACTCGATTCAGAACGGTATACTCGTCATCGACGTTGAAACCCGTTTGATCACCACGGCTAATCCGACGGCTTTGGCAATGATCGGCGCGGAACAGGATGATATCGTCGGAAGAGTCTGCCACGACTTCATCTGCACCCGTCAACAAGGCGCCTGCCCCATCATGGATCTGGGTGAATCAATCGATAACCGCGAAACGATATTGGTTAGGGCGGATGGCGGTCATACGGCGATCCTCAAGACCGTCGCACCCATCATGCTTGAAGGGCGAGAATGCCTGCTCGAAACGTTTATTGACATCACCGATCGCAAACAGGCAGAAGTTGAAAAAGAGAAACTCGAAGTCCAACTCCATCAGGCCCAGAAAATGGAATCCGTAGGTCGTCTAGCCGGCGGGGTCGCCCACGACTTCAACAACATGCTGGGGGTAATACTCGGGTACACGGAACTAGCCATGGAGCGGGTCGAGCCAGACAATCCCCTGCATGCCAACCTGGAGAAAATCCAAGGGGCTGCCCAGCGCTCCGCCGATCTGACCCGGCAACTCCTGGCCTTTGCACGTAAACAGATCGTATCTCCCAAGGTGATCGACCTCAACGACACCATCGAGAGCGTACTCAAGCTGCTGCTGCGGCTTATCGGTGAGGACATCGACCTGGCTTGGCAGCCGGGCAAGGAAGTCTGGCCGGTGAAGATGGACCCCATCCAGGTCGACCAAATTCTGACCAATCTCTGCGTCAATGCCCGGGACGCTATCGTTGATACAGGCAAGCTCACCATCGAGACCGGCAGAGCCTCTTTTGATGAGGAGTATTGCTCCCATCACGCTGGCTTTATCCCCGGCGACTACGCCCTGCTGGCCGTGAGCGATACTGGCTGCGGTATGGACAAAGAGACCCAAGCTCATCTCTTCGAGCCCTTTTTCACCACCAAGGAAATGGGAAAAGGCACTGGACTGGGTCTAGCCACGGTCTACGGTGTGGTCAAGCAAAACAACGGTTTCATTAAGGTATTCAGCGAGCCTGGGAAAGGAACAACGTTCAAGATCTACCTGCCCCGCCACTTGGACAAAACGGTCCCGTTGCCGGAAAAGGAACCGGATAAACCAGACGAGCGAGGCCGCGAGACGGTCTTGCTGGTGGAAGACGAACCGACGATCCTGGATATGACCACGGAAATGCTCGAAAGGCTGGGGTACACCGTGCTGGCAGCCGGGTCCCCGGGAGAGGCCGTCCGCCTGGCTCAGGAACACCCCGGCCGTATCGATCTGCTCTTGACCGATGTGGTTATGCCCGAGATGAACGGTCGCGACCTGGCCAAAAATCTGCTGTCCATCTATCCGGACATCCGACGGTTGTTCATGTCGGGCTACACGGCCAGCGTCATCGCCCACCATGGCGTGCTGGACGAAGGCGTGCACTTCATCCATAAACCGTTCTCAAAGAAAGACCTGGGGAAGAAACTGCGCGAGGTACTGGAAGGCTAAAATGTTAATTTAGGGAATGATTCTCGGTGAACAATCTCATCTACTCGGACTGGCAATTCCGTTTTGCTCCATTGCCAGCCGGTTATGCGGGGCGTAAGAGTCAAGGTTTCTCTAAAATATGTTTACTCACTCAGCTAGAGAGATCAGGAAAAGTGTTTACTTCTCGAAATCGCTGGGGACCAATTGTGGCGGAAAGAGCGGGTGAGATGCAGAATTATCTGAGCCGGATGGAGAAGACGTACATGAAACGACTGAATGTATTGGCGGTTTTCTTTTCTTCGGTATTTTTTGCTTTGGTCTTGCCAGCGCACGGCAAACAAATCGATGACAACGACAAAGTCACCCTCACCATCAACGCCACCTGCGTGGCCGATGCAACAGGGAAAACATCGGATTCCCTCCTTAAAGAAAAAGTAACCGGCACCCTCCGTGAAAGGGCCGTCTATCGAATTGTCTCTTCCGAAGGGGGGCGGTTGGAACTGGAGCTTATCGATAACCAGACCAGCATCGAGATATCGGGCGGCGGCACCTATAAATCTCCGATCGAGTCCGCTTCGTGGACATTAAAGACGGGCCACCCCCCAACACGCTTGGTTCAAGGCGGCGTCAGTATCGACACCCTGCACGGGACCGGCAACATCAACATGCATAATTTCATGCGGCAAGTCGAGATAAAGGCCAGCCCGGAGGATCCGCCAGGAGGCAGGTTTGCGGTTGATATGGCAGAGATGGCGATTGAAGCCGCAAACAGCATCCCTCCTGGCGTATTTTTTGATTCAAACGAGAGTTTCCTTAAAGAATTGAACTTCACTTTTGACCCGAAATCAAAGCGAATTTCAGCCGGCGGTCAGGCGAATTATCAAACGACCTGGAAGGACGAATCCGACAATATTGCCAGCACCAGCAGGCTCAGCGTCAACTACACCGTGACCTCCGGAGTGCCGGAAGAGTTGCGTGCCGTACTGATTCCCAAAGGGGATTACAAAAAATGGCTGCCCAGGGCCACGGTCAAAGGGCCGGACACTCCCGGAAACACCATCACCTTTGACGTCGAACTCCGTAATCCCCAGGGCGGAAAGGCCGAGGAGAAGACCGCGCAGTTCGAGATCGAGCTGCTCGAAACTTCCCGACACCCCGGCTCCACCATGAACAGTCCCTGGACAGGTGTCGATCCTGACCTGAAGATCCTCAAAATCAACAACCCGGCGCTGTTGGACATCTCCGCCGAGGGCCAGAAAGCCAAAACCGCCAAGGGCCTCAAGTCGGCACCCATCACCATCAGCAGTTTTGACGGGGCAGCGATCGGCAAGCTCACCGTTCTGGCGCGCATTGATGGTGAAGACACGGTGCTCACCGCTCAACTTGACTCCCATCTGACCGAAGTGAGCATCCCCTACGACCTGGACGGCAGCACCATCGCCGATGCCTGGGAAGAGGCGAACGACGTCCTGGGCAAGCCCTCCGACAGCGATGAAGACGCTGAGCCGCAGGGCGATGGCCATAACGGGGACGGACTGACGGTCTGGGAAGAATATCGGGGTTTTCTGGAAGACGGCAAACACATTCGCACCAAACCCCAGCAAAAAGATCTCTTTATCTGCGACACCTATGGCGGCAGGAGCAAGCGGGGGATCAATCGTTTTGCCGCCCTGACCAAACTGGACGTCCACGACAAGCTGACCCTCGAGGAATTAAGCCCGTCCCGGGTTATCAACCGAAACCGAGGCGAAGATGCACCTCATGTCGTCGATCAGCATGGATTACTGCTGGATGGTTTTAAAAAAACAGAGAAAAGCCTCATTAGCGGCATGGCCGTGCCAGCACAGGGTGAGCCATATAAACCAGGAACGCCAAAATCTTTCGACCGAATAATCTTAGATCGTGCGATCGAGGACACCGTCACTAGGAAGCTTGAAGGAGGCACAACAAAAACCTACGAATTCTTCACCCCATTCGTAGCCCATGAATTACTCCATTGCTGCAATGTCTGGCATCACGGAGAGGAGGATGGAGTCGTTTACTGGAAAGCCGAGGAGGTCGATGGGAAGAAGACTATGTATGAATATGTTAAAGAAGCCGATTGCGGTAGCCCTGAAAAAGGTGAGCCTATTAGAGTCTTGCATGAAAACGGTGGTGAGTACAGCCCTGACAGCCCTGAATGGCCCACGTGCATGTGGGTGTGGCTTGGGGAAGAGCAAGGTCAACATAGCGGCGTTGAGGATTGCGTGATGCGATATTCCGTTTCCATGGCTTACAGGGGTGTGACTGGAACCCGTTATATTGTGCATGGGGAGCCTCAAGAATCTGTTGGTCAGGGGTTGTGTAATATTTCACCCGGAACAGGTGTCAATAAAGCCGGACGAAAGCCGTTTCCCCGATACGGCGATGCCGACAAAGGCAGAGGCGCCTGTGCACATAAAATTTGTGTCAATGATTGGTATCATTAAGGGGAATCTATGCGATGCTGAAAACCACTTGCCCGAAATCCTCGTTTATTATTGTTATCGCTCTTGCGCTGATGACAATCCTGTCCTGTTCCAATCAGGAGGAAGACAAGAAACCTGCGCCGAAAGCCAAAGCAGCCACGGCGACAGCCGCACCCGCGCCGGAACCCCAGCGCGTTGAACCTGAAAAAACCGATATGCCGCCGGTGGAAGCGCCGGGACAGCTGGTGCTTTCCGCTGCCGCCGAAACCGGCTCTGAACTCTACACATCCTGGCCGCTGGTCGTCAGCGTATCGCTGTGGCGCAAAGCGCTCATCCCCGATGCCCAGGACAACCTGCCGGCGGTTGCCCCGATCACCATCAGGGCCAAACAGGCTGCGTGGCGGGACGCGCTGGTGGTTGAGGTGCGGAATGCATCGGGCGAGGCTGTTACTTGCCCTCTGCATCCAGTGCAGCAGCCGGAGACCAGCGTCACCCTTGGGGTTGATGAGACCGCCACCGCCCAGTGGTGGCTGGAGCCTGCCGAGACTCAGGCATTGGTACCGGGCATCTACACCCTGACCGTCTCCTTTCGTCCCGATGCGGTGGAGGGGTTGCCGGAGTCTCTCGGCAGCGACCGTTTTCACCTGAAAATAGAAAAAGAACCCGCACCGCTTGACCAGGCAACCGCCACGGCCAAGCAATTGCAGATGGCTGAATTTTCATTGTTCAAGGGCGATGCCAAGACTGCGGGCGGTCTTGTGGAGCAACTGCTTGCCCGCGAGCCCAAGAACATCGGGGTTTTGCGCTTGCAGGCAAAGCTCCTGATGGGCGAGGGTAAAAAACTGGAAGCCGCCAACGCGCTCGAAGAGGCTTTGCATGTCTATTACAAGAAATATCCGAAAGCTGACCCACCGCTGGGCTTGCTCCATGAGCGTTCCGAGGCAATGAAGGACCTGGAACCGGAGATTATCAAAGAGGGCGGCCCCGTCATTCGGTAATGCACGTAGCCATGGTTCACATATCTCCTGTGAATCAAGGACTCACTCAGCTGCCGCTCGGACTGGTTCTCTGAGGAAATCCAAAAGCCCTACCCCTCGTTCGTGAAGCCCATAGCTGAGTTTGGGATGACCCGAGTGACAACATTCTCGTCCTCACCGTGGTAATGTCAGTTTTGAATACAGCACTCATATGAAGCGCGAGTCTCGAAATGTGCGCCGAAATAAGGGGGAAAAATTCGGGTAGAAAAAACCCTGTTCGGAAAAGGAATCTCAAGCGCGAACCGGAGGGCGACCGGAGAACGAAAAAAAGGGTTTAGAGAAATTCTCTAAACCCTTGATTTACTGGTGCGCCTGGAGAGATTCGAACTCCCGACCTACGGATTCGTAGCCTAAAAAACACATGCCTGCCCAAGGGGGGTAACTAATTAATTTTAAAGTAGAAGCAGCTATGTTGATTGACTATCTTGACCGAAAAATCCGAGGCGCTAACATTCTAGTTCCGCAAAGAAAACAATACGTTGAGGTGAAAGTTAGCAACATCAACTTTATTTAGCAACTGGGATCAACCTAACAAAGCATTCTTTACCCGCCAAAAAGACCGGAGAATGACCGGAGAAGAAAATGTCTGTTTTTAACCTAAAGGGTTGTCCGAATTCCTGCGGTAACTTCCCTGGCCTCGCAGTGGACAATTCTCCAATAGGTAGGTGAATAAACACCATCCGCTACCCCAGACAGACTCGGCTTTTCTTTTTACTCTCCCTAATAAGTAAGCATCTCAAACCTGAATAATCTATTCTCGCGCAGTATATTTGACCTCACCATGAGAAAGAATGTGATTCGTAAAGATTTATAACATCGAGATGAAAGCACAGGTATTTTCTCATGCATCATTTTCTAATAAAACATCCTCCAACAAAGCGAAACCTGATCCCTATCATATTCGTACATCTCAAGGTTACTATCGTTAACGGTCCGATTAATTGATAACAATAAATCTGAATTCAATGCCCTCATACGATATGAGAGGTCAACTCCAAACCTGAGAGATTTATCATGTCTAGCCTCATCATAAGCTGCCTCCCTGCCTTTATACTCGGTGTCTATATAAGACAAATTCAATGTGGCCTGTAACAATTCTCTGAAAACATATCCATACAGGATATTAGTTCCCAAAAGTTCATTCTCGGTATAGGCCACCCCTGAATCTTCCCTGCCCCCAACCAAGCCGAAACGAGCAAAACTAGTCGGACTGAATTGATAAACAATAGATGGAGAAATTGAATAATTATCAGAATTTCTTTCACTGAAATTCATGTATTTTTTCTTGCTGAATGTCGCACCTAGATTAAGGGAAAGATTTTCGATTAAAGCATAACGTAACTGTGGCGCGACACCATATGAATATGAATAATAAGATTGATCATGCCCTATTTTGACCCAGTCGACAACCAGCGGGGTAGAAGCAACTAATTTGTCGGTAAAAAGCCATGAAGGACCGGTTGAACCCGACAGCACGAGGGAATCCAACGCGTCAATATTGTTATAGTCCGTTCGCCCCAAAGAAAAACCGGTCTGCCACGCGAGATCATCTGTAATACCCTTGTTGTAATCAGCCCCGAGGTTGACGACTAAAGCGTTATCGCTTTGTTTTTTTGCATCATTTGTGAGAGTAAAGGGTAGGCCAAACAACAGGACAGAGTCAGTGGTTGGTCCGGCATTGACATTGGAATCATACATCCAACCAATCGACCCATTGACCGACCACTGCCTTGGGACCCCTTGCGTATCGATCATTTCAAGAAATTGATCAATATTTTCACCCACTTTTACCGGTGGTTTTGCCGCTTTAACTTCGGTCAAGTAACTTTTTGCAGCTTCACCATCACCAAGGGAGTAGGCTAACTGGGCGAGTTCAAGTTTAGCCCTTCCTGCTTGCTCCGGGTCAAGCTCAATAACTTTTTCCAAATAGGAACTGGCTTGCCTGGGTCGATTGCATGATTTTGCAGCCATAGCCAGCAAAAACCATTCCTGAACGTTTGTGCTTTCAGGATCTAACCTGGCCTGCAAAAAATCTAGAGCATCCTTAGGCCTCCCACC
>Ga0351971_1185_pt1 | contig 12223 bp, 10 predicted proteins | sample BONcelFGM3001F11_FD_206746 | JGI IMG/M metagenome (GOLD analysis project Ga0351971, IMG submission 206746) | Enriched cells from coal bed in the Powder River Basin, Montana, United States - BONCAT cells FGM rep2 HSBNCT.FGM.300.1.F11 ...
CTTCATACAGCTATCCGAAAACAAGCCATGGATGAGATGCATCATGCCGAATGGCTGATCGAGAGAATCCTGTTTTTAGATAGTATACCCACCGTTTCTAAACTCAACAAATTAACCATTGGCAATAACGTTTCGGAAATTATTAACAACGACAATGGCGACGAACTTAAAGCTGTTCATTCATATAACAACGCTATCAAATTCGCCCGGGAAATTGAGGATCAAGGCACTGTTGATCTTTTGACCAAAATACTGACAATGGAAGAGGGTCATGTTGACTGGGCCGAAATCCAGCGTTCACAAATCAAACAAATGGGTCTCGAGAATTACCTTTCCATTCAATCGTAAGGTGTAAACAGTTCATTCACGTCAAAAAAAAAAACGATTCGTTCAAACGAAATATACCATGCGTTATCTTGGAAACAACATCAGCAAAACGGTCAATAACCACGTCTTAAAGTACAATGAAGAAGGCCCTTTTACAGCGCCTGTAATCATTTTTATCCATGGTTTTCCACTCAACAAGTCGATGTGGAACCCACAAATGGAAGCATTAAAAAACGATTATCGGGTAATTGCTTACGACATTCGCGGGCACGGAAAATCAGAACCGGGTGAAATGGAATTCTCAATGAATTTATTTGCTATAGACCTGATGAGTCTGTATGCTCGAAATATCAAGCACATTATTTACAATCTCTATGAGACGGTCACTACTTGAATGAATAAGAGCTGTAAACAACTTCAATTCCTTTTTGCTGACATTGCCTTCTGAAAGTAAATCAGTAAAGCCAATAATACCGTTTAGTGGTGTGCGTATTTCATGCGACATATTCTGAAGAAAGGCTGTTTTAAGGAGGTCACTTTCTTCAGCTTTCTCTTTGGCTTTAATCAATTCCTGTTCGACTTGTTTGCGTTTTGAAATATCTATAACGAGTCCGGCAACATTGATCGGATTGCCTTGATCATCCCTGTTTATAACAGATCCGATATCGTAGAACCAGATATAATTACCTGATTCAGACATAATCCTGTACTCCATTTCATATTTGTTTGTTTTTCCGCTAAAGTGATCGCGCATTGCTTGCATAGCCTGCGGTTTATCATCAGGATGAAGCAGATCAACAAAATCTGAATAATGATGAAACTTATCTACACTAAAACCGAGCATTTCGGCCTTATGTTTCTCGAAAATAACCTGACCGGTTTTAATATCCATTTCCCACCAGGCCATATTTGCCACTTTCATGGCAAGCTCGAGCCGCCGATTATTCTTCTCCAGGGCTTTTTCGGCCCTTTTCCGAATGGTAATATCACGAATGTTGCATTGAATAACTTTTTGTTTATCAACTAAATAAACATTACTGACAAACTCAACATTAATTTTAATACCATCATTGGTTTCAAGTGGTAAATTATCGTATCGCACATATTCATTCTGCTGTAACTCTATGAACTTCTCGTGATTTGCTACGATGTCTTTGAAGAAACCGATATTCCAGATTTCCTTTTCAATAAATTGCTCTTTGGAATAACCCAATAAGTTGATCAAAAAGGGGTTCACATCAACAATCATCCCTGTTTCGGCATTCAAAATCAAAATCCCGTCTTTTGCCGATTCAAATAGCCTTCTGTAGCGTGTTTCGGATTCTGAAATGGTTTTTTCAGCACGCTTGCGTTCGGTGATATCGCGCAAAACGGTGGTAAAAAGCTGCTTCCCCTTATAAGTAGTTTTCGAAAAACTACCCTCACAGGGAAATATTTCGCCATTTTTACGCTTTCCAAACATTTCGCTTTCTTCATTTATTGAACCTGTTCCGCTTTTTTCCTTTTGATGATGCACTGGGCGTTTTTCAGGAACAGTTGCATCAATGGCTGGAAAAAGAATGTCAAGGGGTTTGCCTATTACCTCCGGGGCTTTGTACAAAAAAATAAGTTCAGCACTATGGTTAAAGTGTGCAATTAGTTGATTTTCGTTTGATACAATAATCGCATCATGTGAGATGTCGAAAATATTGGAAATAGAGATAGATTCTGACATTTTGATTTCATTTATTCTGTGTTTAACGCCCGGTCAAATAATACTTATAAGTGAATTTGAACTGATTTTACCTTTAATTCTTTATGTTTTGCTTGTTAATATTTGAACTAGTTTCGTATAAGCAAAGTATCAGGTTCAAAGTTGATAACGATTGACATATAAAGTGTTACATAAATGCTGAAATAAATTATATGTATCACATATTTGGAAATTGCGGCTTTTCTTAACTTCTATTTATCATCTCCATCATCGTCAATTCCTCTGATTTTATCGAAGAAAGGAGTTCTGTTTTCTTCAACGCATTTAACGGCATACAGATACATGGAGGCGCTCCATGTTTGCCAGTCCTGCCCCATAGCACGGCCGTCCTGCGCTTTGATCCATTCGTTAAAACCGTAGGAAAGTTCTTCGTTTGCTGCACTCCTGTTACATTGTGTTAAAATATTCAACTTCTCTTTGGCCAGCTTAAATCTTTTGGCTGCTACCAGAGCCGCTACATAAAAGCCGCAGATAAAAGGCCAGATACCTCCGTTGTGATATTCTCCGGGTTTATTGTACGTTTCATAGCGGGAGTGCCAGTCGGGGTCGGTGGGATGAATGTAAGGAAAGAAATTTGGAGGCAGTTCAACGGCCAGAATACCGTTTCGCTGCATGGCAGCACATTCTTCTTCTATCCACGAAACCATTTCATCTGCTCTGGAGGGAGATGCAATACCGGAAAGAATGGCCAAACTGTTGCCTAACAAATCAAAACGTTCGCTACTATGGATTTTATACGACCAAAAAGCATAATAAGGTTTGTGTTTTACAACCAATCCTTCATGTACGTGATTGTGCATGATACCATTTGTGATGGTAAACTGCCCCATTTCCTGTTTCAGTTTATCGGCTCTTTCGTGATTTCCAAGTATTTTCAGATAGCTGTATACCAATGTGTTTACATACAATCCATATCCCGTAACCCACTGCTCATCGCGCCAGTCGCTGGTGGGCTGTTGGGCAACCAGATAGCGGTCCGACGGACTTTGATATTCCATCCAGACAAGTGATTTTTCAACTTCCTGACTCAGAAAATCTGCCTCACCACTTACGTTTCGGAAAATCCCGACACCAAGCAGAAACAAAGGCGTTGAATCGCTCGAACCTCTATTGTCATTGTCATGAACCATGGAAGGAATATGGCCGCGGTGCGACTGATTTTTTGCCAGAGTCACCAGCACTTTCCTGATACTTTCCAGCAGTTTTTGATCGCCTGTAACAGCAATACCAAGAATGGAAAATAGAAGATCGCGTGTATAGGGTTCAGGATATCCCCATCCTGCCGTGCGTGGAAGCCCATGATAGGGTCCGTGCGAATTGTGTATCAGTACATCGAGAGCGGCTTTTCTGGCCTCTTCAACTTCAGGTGTAAGCTTGTTTTCCATAGTATTTGATTTTTTATTTACAATATATCTTTGAATTTCAATAATAGTGTCAGGATAAATTTTAATGATTTGTCCTTACAGTCGCAATGACCATTTTTTTGGAGAGTATTCGGTGGATGGTTTCTGGAGGTGGCGAAGCCGCCTCCAAAAACCATCCGTAACAACATAACTACCTGCTGTTCCGAACGAAAAGAGGAATTATAATATAATTAATTCCTGAATTTTTAGTTAACCATACTACTGTTTAGTCAATTCCGAATTTATCATGAATAATCTGCACAAATCTTTTTGCCACTATACGGTAATCAAAATGCTCAACAACTCGTTCACGACCGGCTTTTCCCATTTTCTCGCGCAGCGAGGCATCGTTCATCAGCAACAGAAGGTATTTGGCAATATCCTGCACATTTGCGCGGTAATCAACGGTGCGGGGAGTTTTAAAAATAACCTTGTGTTTCTCATCGTAACCCGATTCATTTCCAAGCATCACTTCATTTACACTGATTCGCTGAGCTACCTCGGCCAGATATGCTGTTTCGCCATGAATAAGCGTATCGAGCATTCCCATGGCTCTCAGACTCACAACAGGTTTTCCGCAGGCGCCCGCTTCTACCTGAGGCATACCGAAGCCTTCGAGCCGCGATGGTGCTGCATAAATATCACATGCGCCAATAAGGTAAGGCATGAAACTGCGTGAGATAATGTTGGTTTCGTAGGTTACATTCTTCTCAATTCCCAATTGAACTGCCATTTCCAGATCGAGCAGGTTTTGCACTTTGGTGCGTGGTTGTGGCCATACTTTGCATACATATTTCCAGTCGGGAGCTTTTTTATCGATGATGGCAAGGGCCTGCATCACTTCCTGAGCTCCCTTTGAGGCAGCATCGCCACCAACAGTGAGTATCATTAACTGATCAGCTGAGATGCCAAGAGCCTCGCGCACAGCGATAATTTTTGGATCATTTTTACCGAATAGCCTGAATGCGTCGGTATCGCAACCAACCGGAAGCACTTCGATTTTATCCCCGTTGATTCCATCACGCACATACATTTCCTTTACCCAGTTGGATGTAACCAAAATGAGCGGTAAAGCATTCAACACCTCCTGATAGTTAGCAATGTAACCATCGGCAACAAGCCACGGAACAGGTTGAATTCCATAACGTTGCGGGTGAAGGATCAATTGAGGTGTATGACCCCAATAACCCACCCCAATCACAACATCCGGCTCAAACCAGCGATAATACCAGTCTTTTTCCTGTGCTGATTCGAAATGAACGGCATGGGCATCCACACCCATTTGCAGGAGCCCTTTGTAAAGTAGGTCGCCCTGTGTGGCAAGGCCCCCTGGTGAGGGCGGGTAATCATATAAAACCAATGCTTTCATAAAAATTTATTTTATCAGTTTGAATATTTATTGATGAAACTCTTGAAAATGAATCTTTTGTCAAAGTTTCGCCTTGTTTTTTTTTTGCAAGCTGAGCCATTCATTGGCATCCTCGGCTTGAGAGAACTTCCAGAATGCCTCAGCTACAGGAGTGGTTTTGGCTTCCCAGCTGTTGGATTCGAATCCGTAGATTTCTCTGATGATCCAGTACTTCTGCTCCCAGTTTTCATCAGAAAGGGTGTTGTAAATGGTAGCTTGTGTATCTGCTTTTGGATAATAGGCTTTGTTCCCGTCTTCATATGCGAATGTCATCAGCTCATAGGTTGCAATACTCCCCGATTGCCAAAGGTTAATAACAGCCTGACTGATTTCTTCGTGTCGCAGATGCCGGGTGTATTCTCCATTTGGATGATGGGTGATGATTAGATCGAAATGCTTTTTTGGGAGAAGCGACAGAATCGTTTGTTCCAGCTCCGCCTCGTTCAAGGGTGTTTGTTCAGGACCATCATTCATATCTCCCATAACACCTTCTGAATGAAGTTCTTTAAGAGCCAGATAAAACTTTTCGGCACGCTCTGAATCGCTTTTCCGGCACAGGCACACCACAAAACTTTTCCATTCAGGATGGCTGAGTAATGTGCCTCCAACCCATAATGTTTCGTCATCAGGGTGAGCAACGATACATGCAACGGATTTATACGCAATGACTGACATTATCCTTCGGGATGTATCGTTTTTTTGGAATGAAAATATTCTTTTACATAGGCATGCAGTTGATTATCGGTCATTTTATCGCCTGATTGTACAACGATCTGGATTTGGCTGAAATGGCTGTCCTCTTTCAACAAATTATACAATTCCTTTTTTGCGTCGGTAGGACCAAACAGAAGGACTTCGTTGCATTGCAGGATAATATCACTGATTTTCCGGTAATAAGCCGAAAGCTGCATTTTCTCTTTGTTGAGCTGATGGCTTTCGTCTCTTGGGAATTCATTCTGCTCATCGTCAGCATTTTCAGGCTTCGATTCAATGATTTTCGTGTCGGTTGACTCATCGTCTGATTTTATGATAAGGGCTTTTGAATAATCCATCCAAATGCCTGACTGTTTTAAAGTTTTCATTTTAGTATAGTGATTTTTGTGTTAATTTTCTGGACTGAATCCAGCGATGTTTCGGATTTTCCGACAAAAGGTATTTTTCAATTGTTAAACGTGCCATCAAATAACTAACTGTTGATTCTGCACCTTGATTCAGATTAACCTGATGTTCTTCCAAACCATCGTAACATCCACCAGTACATGGGTTATAGATAATCTGATGCAGGCGGTTGTTGCCCAAGAACCAGTTAAAGGCTGTTTCCATTTTCAAACGATACCCTTCCTCTTTGAAGGCGTTGTAAAATTTGCTTAAGGTCATGATGGTATAGGCGACATCAATAGGCTGTTCTCCGAATCGGGCGGCAATTTGTCCTCTTACAAACCATTTGTTGTTCGATATCACTTCAATTCCATTTTCGTTAAACGTTGTTGCAAGCAGAAAATCGAAAGTCGAGGTAGCGATTTCTTTGTATATTTCTTTTCCGGTTAATATCCAGGCATTTAGCATGGCTTCCGACAAAATACTGTTGGCGTAAGTCAAATATTCTTCGAACCAGTTCCATGTGAAACTCGATTCGTGTTTGTACATCTGTACCAACCGGTTAGCGAGCGTTATCAGTAGATTGAGCTTATCAGGAGAATTATTTGACATTAAATAGTAATACAAGCCTTTGATAGCAAAAGCCATAGCTCTGGGTGAAAACACCGTTTCCATCTGAATAAGTGAGCGCTCAAAAATGATTTCAGCGCGCGACAACATTTCGGCGGGAATTAAATCAGACAATGACAGCAAATACCCAAGTGCCCAGATAGCCCTTCCGTTGGCATCATCAAGATTCGACTCCGTATTTTGTAGCGTAAATTCTTTGTCTTTATTTACATAATTCAGAAAGTCACCGTTTTTTTGTTGGCAAAACTGAATGAAATCAACATAGGTTTCAATCAGTTTCAGATCATCTTTATCATGGGTTAATTCATAATGCATACACATGGTAACCAGTGCTCTGGCATTATCATCAAGTGTATATCCTGTTTCGATATCGGGCTGATTGATCTTTGAAAATTGAATCAAACCCACATCAGTGGTCATGTGTTTCAAATGGTCCAGCTTGATTTCCGGCGGAGTGTATTGGATTGAATAACGGTAATCAAGTGTTTTTTCGATGAGCAATGCATGAGCAATAGCCGAGTTTTCCCAGGTTGTTGGAGCAATTTTGTGTAAAGTGTTTAAGCCCATGTTTTTTCTTAACGGCTCATCATTCAATAACCTTTTTACCCCGTCGGCCAGTTGTTTCGGATTATGAAAGTCAATAATAATACCTGTGTTAATGTCCAACAGTTCAATTGCTTGCGGAATAGGGGTCGAGATGAGGGCACAGCCACAACTCATGGCATACGAAAAAGTGCCGCTTACAGCCTGATTCGGATCGATGGAGGTAAAGAGATAAATATCGGTTAACCGAAGATATTCAAGTAGTACAGGCAAACTAAGGTACTGGTTCACAAAACGAACGTGATTTTCGAGCTTCAGATCAACTATTTTTTTTTCGAGCATCTGCCTGTAAACTTCACCATCGTTTTTAATGACCTGAGGGTGTGTTTTTCCGATAATCAGAAACATTACTTCCGGATTGGTTTTAATGATCGACGGCAAAGCATCGAGCGTGGTTTCAATGCCTTTTCCCGAGCTCATCAAACCAAAAGTTGAAAGGACTTTGAGCTCACTTAATCCAAATTTTTCCTTGAGGAAAGCTTTGCTGTTGTTCGAAACCAGATGCGTTCCGTGAGCAATCACCTCGATTTTCTCTGATGGAATTCCATAATCATGTTCAAGAATGGCTTTAGAGGCATATGTCATTACAATGACAGAGTTGCATGCTTCTACTATGTTGATTACCTGTTGCTTAAAAAGAGCATCAGGACGGGGAAGTACAGTGTGAAAAGCCGTTATAACGGGTTTTGTAAGCTGTTGTAAAAAACGGATGAAGTCAGCGCCTTGCGATTCGTTGTAAAAACCGAATTCATGCTGCGAAAGGACAATTTTGATGTTCTTGTTGCTGTTTATTTTCACTGCCAGTTCCGAATATTTTGCCTGATCGGAGGTATTGAGTACATATTTCACCTTGTCGTCATAAGTAAAAGCTTCGTCTTTTGCCTCCAGGGCACAAACCTTCAATGAAAATGTGCTTCTGAATTTATTGTCGATGGCCTGAATCAAATCCTGAGAGTAAGTCGCAATGCCACACTCTTTCGGCGGGTAGGTGGTAATGACCAATATTTCGGGTAATACTTCATCCATGCTGAACGTTGTTGAACGCGACATATATCGTGCAATAGGGCTATTGATGGAAAATACTCCCGGAACATTGCCAAAGCGTTCGGAATTCTGTGAGGTATAGTCGTGTTTATTTATCATTGCTTTCAGTGTGTTTTAATAATTCGGCTAGCAAGCCTGACAAACTTACCGATGCGCAGGCTATCCTTTTGTCGGCAGCACCGTAATAGATATAGAGTGTATCGCCAAATAATGCGGTCCCGGTAGGGAAAACCACATTTTCGACTTCGCCGGCCAACTCCCATTTGTATTCAGGTGAGAACAGCGCATAGGGCAGCCGGGCGACAATCTTATGTGGATTATCAATGTCCATCAGGGCTGCAGCACAGGCTGAATAAACAATTTTGCCATCTATTTCTTGAGCTCCATGGTATATCAATAGCCACCCCTTTTCGGTTTCTATCGGAGGGCAACCGGCACCTGCATACCTTGATTCATGTTCAAAAACAGGTTCAAGAATGATATGGTCGTTGAAGTTGATAAGATAATCTCTCCAGAATTCGTGCGTCAGTTCACTCAATTCGTTCACCTGAACGAGCTGAATACCAGGCCGTATACGGTGAAGAAACATAAGTTTTCCGTTGACCCTGCGCGGAAAGAAAACAACGTTTTTGTCCCATAGAAGATATTTTTCGGGATCAGACTGTAACCTATAGAAGTTATGATCGCGGTAATACCCTTCCTTCACTTTGCCACCATTTTCGACAAGCCTGACAAATTCAGCATAGGTAATCTTTGGGACAATGATTCCCTGTCGCTCGAAATTCAGCAGATCATTTGATGTTGCCAGTGCTCCCAAGGCGTTTTTCCCATCATAAGCGGTATAACTCATGTAGTACAAATCGTCAATTTTAACCAGTCTGGGATCCTCAATACCATGCGATTCATATTCAAATTCCGGACTCATGATGGGTTTTTCCCAGCGTTCGACAACCGTCAATGGCCCATCCAACCGACAATAACCTATGCTGGAAAAATTACCTTTTTTAACAGCGCGGTAGAACATATGTACCTCATTGCCTTCGCGAAAAGCTGCCGGATTGAGTACACCCTCACTCTCAAAACTGAGATCAGTTCGGGATAATAATATCCCTTCTTTTTTTACTTCTATCATAATCTCTTCTTTTAATGCCGTCCGGAAAAATTCGTTTTGCCACGTTTGTGCTTATGAATCAAGCCGGTAACAAATATTTCTTCAGAAATCCAATTTCATCATACAAGTCGTTGAACCAACTTACGATTTCAATCAGAAAATCTATTCAACACATCCTGGGGTTTCAGGGATGCATGTTTACTTTGGCCAAAGGTAAATCCACCGTAGCCGGACTCTGTTACACAAATAGTTGGAAGAGTTGCATGATTCACACATTATAAAAGAAGCTATTAATGTGTTGATAATGAATACAAATGATATTTGTTGCAATGAACGTTCAGGCAAATTGATAGCATGAATCAATTTGCTTTTTGCCAGATTTGGAAAGAAATAAATCCAAAAAAGGAGTCATGGAACGCAAGGAACAAACCCGAAGAATAGCCTCATAAGGCTATAGGCCTTGCCTGAGCATAACCCCCGGATTCATCCGTGCTTGATCTGAACAACTTTAAAACTCTGTAGGAGTTTCCTGTCTGTCAGTATCTTATGGGTAACCCCTCCGGGGTTTAAGAGCTTACGCTTTCTTTTTCCCCCGGATGAATCCGGGGGTTATGCACAGTGTAGCCCTACGGGCTAATAAAAGACAGTATCTATTGATGGAGGGCATTACTCAACAGGACGCTTTATTTTATAACATATTGTCGATTGTCATCGCCTTTGACTGTTATGGCCTCATAAAGCCATAGGCCTTGCCTGTGCATAACCCCCGGATTCATCCGGGGGTGTGATGATGTGTCTACAACCAAAACTCTGTAGGAGTTTCCTGTCTGTCAGTATCATATTGGCAACCCCTCCAGGGTTTGAGGGCTTATGCTTTCTTTTTCCTCCAGATTCATCCGGGGGTTATGCACAGTGTAGCCCTACGGGCTATCAGGATTGTCGGGTTTCTGGTATAAATCCTCCATTGGCAAGGCACACCATCTCCTGTATCCATCGCCGGACAAATAACATTATCAGATTTATTCTTGGTTTTAGGTCACTCAGGAGGTAAAAAAGATGCTGGATAATAGTAAAAAACAGTTGCTATCTGCTATGATTGTTGCTTAATTTTACACTTCAGTCAGCTGCTTATAGTTTTGCTGATTTTTTAATTCAAACCTCCTGTAATGAGGCAGTGTTTATGAGTGGTTTTGATGTATATGGACTGATTAACCCTTTGATATTTAAGTTGTACGTCATGAAAAAAAGTGTTCTCATCCTCGTGTTGATGATGTATTTCATCAATACCTCCTCAAAAGCCCAGACGTATTTCAACTTTCCCGAAAGCAATGCCGTATGGAATGCCGTTGGTTCGAACATGTTCACACAGGAAGAATGGCATTTCAGGTATGCTGTTTTTGGCGATACGGTTATCGATGGTGTTGGGTATTCCAAATTGTATTCGATGTATGATTCTACCCTCTTACATCCTCAATCGACTTATTTTGCAGCTATCAGAGAAAATGAAGACAAACAGGTTTTTTGTCTCTTGCCAGATTTTCCGGAAGCTATGCTTTACGATTTTGGACTCGAGCCTGGCGATACGATGTTCTACAACATAGGTGGCGGCTTGTGTTACGGCGATGTAATGTTTTGGCCTCAAGATCATTACAGAGTGGTAATGGAAGTGGATTCCATGTTATTGCTGAATAATACCTATCGCAAAAGCTGGGTGCTCTCAGGTTCTCTGGGTTTTCAAACATGGCTCGAAGGCATAGGCAGTATCAACTGGTTTGGGTTGTTAAATCCCCTTATCTCAGACATTGCACTTTGTGGAGACAGTTATCAGTTTGCTTGTTTTAAACAAAATGAGACAGTCCTTTATTTAGATAATCCTTTTTGCGATCATTGTTTTTGTTCGTTACTCACCGGCATCGAACAACAAAGTACTGAAAGCAATAATGGGATACTTGTTTTCCCCAATCCTGCAAAAGGTAGTTTTACAGTGCAGATACAAACAATCCCTTCGTCAGTAAACAGGCTCGAAATCATTGATTTAACCGGAAGAAAACACATGGTTCAATTATTCACAGGCAATGAAACTTCCTTATCAACTGACAGGATGAGCCAGGGAATCTATATCATTAGAGTCGTTGATGCATCAGAGCGGGTCATTGGTATGTCAAAAATTATCATTGAATGATTTTTATGACTCACATGCACCAGCTGCCTTTCTTCAAAAATTCCTACACTTATTCCCTTACCTCTACCCTTATTCCATCGGAATGACTCGAAAACTCAGGAGCATAGAAACTTTGAATGAGGGAATAGCCATGGGTGAAATTTCCGCTTTGAGTGGCTGTCAGCGCATATTCAAACACATATTTTCCTTTTGGCAGGTAGTTGAAAAAGAAATCGGTAGAGGCGTCGCGTGTGGATTGATAATATCCCATACCAAACTCATAGCGGTATGCTGAGATCGTTTCAGCAGGTTCAAAAGCCGCTGCTCTGTAGTCCTTTAAATGAAGATACTCCATATCGCGGTCAGCCTCCAGCACTATACGTACCTTCACCCTGTCGCCAATATGTATTTCAGCCTCTGGAACAGGGATCAGTATCAACCCGTTTGTCCCGCTTTTTTCAACATATAGTTCTCTACGGATGGTAAGGTTCGTCTGATTTGATTTTACCTGATCCATTGGAACACTGTATTGCCGGTAAACGCCTCCCCAGGCCATCACCTTGTTTGGATTTGTTACTTCAATCATTGCTAAGCTGCTGTCGATTTCCGCTCCAAACCAATCGTGGGTGATGCGTCCTGTTCCTGCCTCAGCATTAGTTGCGTCAATAACCGCTCCGCCAACCTT
>Ga0351971_1186_pt1 | contig 12206 bp, 6 predicted proteins | sample BONcelFGM3001F11_FD_206746 | JGI IMG/M metagenome (GOLD analysis project Ga0351971, IMG submission 206746) | Enriched cells from coal bed in the Powder River Basin, Montana, United States - BONCAT cells FGM rep2 HSBNCT.FGM.300.1.F11 ...
TACTTAGGCATTCGAGTTGTGACACCCATGAATTGAAATGCTGACATTTTGATCTTATCCTCTGCAGCCCGATATGTTCGGCAATTATTGGCCCTGCCGAAGGTTTTTCTCCTTCATAGAAAGGAAGGTACTTAATAATCCGTTTTGAAGGGGCGGTATCAGGGTTATCGTTTACAAGTTCCGGATTCGTGATTCCCGAAACATCCTGTTTTAATTTATTAAGTTGGCTGTTTTTGTCAATATAGTAGTGATGGAATTTGTCGAGATCGGAAAAAAGTAGCGTTTCAAATTCATGAAGTTGCAAATAGGGAATAAAGCGATGAGATGCTATATCAACTCCGAGTTTATCTTCAATAACTTCAATTTTCTTGTAGGGGTCGGATTTTTGTTTTGCTTCTTCGAATCCGGGAAAATCAATAGGCAACCTGTAAAAGTCAAACATAGTCGTAAATCGTACATCGCTCCCCTTATCGTCCTTCATCCACAATTTAATATCTTTTTGGGCCTTAAGATAAGAAATCATCCCACCTCTGAATATCCTGCCACGTTTTCTCCCAGTTTGTAAACATCGCGCACTGACGAAGACATTGAAGGTGCCCAAATACGGCCCGAGTATTTTATTAACGAAAGTTTCTTCTGTTTGTCCTTCGACAATTATATTGAGGCGTGTCATTAAGCCGGCCTCCCACCCAGAACGTTCTTTTCCCACAATTCACTCATTGTGTATTCATCAAGCCATTCATCAAGAACAGTCGGGTCTGGTCGGCGGAATTCCGACCGTCCATCTTTTCGGTCAACCACGATGATGTCTTCTGGCTCTATTTCATCTACCAAGTTAGCTGATTGTGTTGAAATCAATAATTGTGATCTTTCAGAAGCACTTTTCAACAACCCTGCAAGAACGGTAATCGCATATGGATGTAATCCAAGCTCAGGTTCATCAATGATAACCATAGAAGGGAGCTTTGGTTGCAAAAGCAGGGTTATGATTGCCATCATCCGTAACGTTCCATCCGATAGCTGATGCGGGCCGAAAAGCATATCGGAATTCTTTTCTTTCCAGTTCAGTATGACGTTCTTATCGCGTGGTATCAGAACAAAATCATCAAAAAACGGAGCGCAAAGCCTTATAGTTTCAACAATTCTCTGATAATATTCTTTTTTTTTCTCCCTCATTTGGCAAAGAAAGGGGGCAAGGTTACCCGCATTGGCTTTTAAGAAGTATGAATCGCCTACATACATGGACTGTTTAATTTGAGCAGTTGAGGAAGTATCATGGAATTGAAACACCTGCCAATCCCGCATCATCGTACGGATAACCTTGGCGGTAGCTGTAGCAGTTGTCCCAGCCTTGCCTTCTGACTGGGCAATCATTCCCGATTCCTTATGTCCTGCACCTAAAGGGATTGTTGGCCCCTCAGTTGCTTTTCCTTTTTCTGAATATTGTATTTCCTCATCAGCAAAGATGAGTGTATCCCCTGCCGCGTGGATAAGACGCATGTGGTAGCGATTGTAACCGCTGTCTGTCTCGAAGTTAATGGTGGATGACAGTTGAGGCGTAATTTTTGCGCCATAATGCAAAACGCTATTTGCCGCCCCCTGTACACCAATATGCACTTGCAGCGAACCTGATTCGAGAAAATTGAGTAAGCGAAAGAAGCCGATAAGATTAGACTTTCCAGCGCCATTTGCTCCTATCAACACGTTCAGTTGCCGCAATTCAAGCGCCATGTGATGAATTGACTTAAAGCCATCTATTGTAAAATTTTTTATTCTATTCATGGTTTACACCTTTAAAGTATCAACAACGACAGCTATGTGACTACTTCTTCATTTTATCGAAGACTGAAAACGGCTGAATTCGACTTGTCCGCTCTCGAAACCACAGTACCTTTTTAAAAAGCGGACATTACGCCGCCAAAGCCTCATTCATTTCATCGATAATGCTATTCATCTCATCCCCGAATAACTGCCACATCTTCCCTTTTCCGCCCTGAGCGTCAAACGGCGTGTAGTCCAGATCATCGGAGTCAACGTGGACAGAGGCGGCAATATGGTCTTTCAGCATCCGCAGCCAGTGCATCTGCTCTTCGGTAAATCGGTTGTGCTGGCCGGCGTTTTTTTTCAGAATCCATTTCTGGAAGTTGCGATTGACGGTTCTATCATAATCCGTCAGCGTGGCATCGATGCCGGCAACTTTTCGGATCAGTGCGACAAGCGCCATCAGTTCGTTTTTGGGTTGCCCGTTGACACTTTCGAGCTGCTGATAGACCCGCCAGACATTCAGCGGAGCCAGAACAGGCTTATCGGCGATAATGGTTTCTGCCAGATCTTTGATCATTTTATAAGTCAGATCCAGCCTTTTGAATGGCTGTCCGTAAAAGATCTGCAGCGCGGTGATTTCGTCTTTATGCCGGATGATCCAGTCGGCAAAGGTTTTCATGATTTCGCCGGCCCTGTCCTTATTGTCTTTATCCCAGCCCGCACCCGTAAGTTCATCGGGGTTCACCAGGTCAATGATCTGCTCATGCACCTTGCGGACGTTTTCGATGTATGCATTCAATTCCCCGTTAAAGATGCTTGCCGCCTGATGCTGCAAGGCAGCGGCAAGGGCTTTGAACTTTTCTTCTTTCTCGATGGGCGCAGCACCCGGATTTTCCAGCTCGACTTTCAGCCGCAGGTCTTCCAGGGTGTCCGGATTGAAGGCGTTCAGCAGTTCTTTTGCCACCTGATTCAGGGTTCTGCCGTTTGCCTTTTCAGCAAAAGCGGCTTTTTCCTTGTCGGTGAACTGCTTTTCCAGGCGGTTGAGGCGGCTGGCCAGTGTCGTGAACAAGGCTTCATCCCTGGCTCCCACGGTAATGGCCGCCAGCAGATCCTTGAGCGGCACGCCCGGTTTTTTCTCCATCGGGCGGCTGTCGGTCTTCAGGCTTTTGGTAACACCGACGGCATCCACGATCACAAAATGGTCCTTGGTGGTTCTGGCCGAAGGCGATACTTTTCTCAGGTCATCCAGAAAGATGATGCGCGTGCCCCTGCCTTTCATCTGCTCGAAGTAGTTGCGGCTTTTCACATCCCGCATGAACACCAGGCATTCCAGTGGCTTTACGTCCGTTCCGGTGGCTATCATGTCCACGGTAACAGCAATGCGGGGGTAGTAATCGTTTCGGAACTGCGCCAGCGTGCTTTTGGGGTCATCGGATTTGCAGGTTATTTTTTTGCAGAAGCGGTTTTCTTCTCCGAATTCTTCCCGCACGATTTGAATGATGTCATCGGCATGGCTGTCGGTCTTGGCGAAAATCAGGGTTTTGGGGATTTCAAACTCATTCTGTTCGTTGTAGCGGTCCGGAAACATTTCGGGCAGATGTTCTTTAAACGCGCGGATAATGGTCCGGATCTGATTGGGGTTAACGACCTTGTTGTCCAGTTCTATCCGGGAATACACCACATCTTCATCCAACTGCTCCCATCGTTTTTTGCGGCTGAGGGTTTCCCGGTGGTCCACATACTGCCCCTTCCAGATTGTGGCGCCTTTTTGCGTGATTTCGGTTTCAATCAAATACACGTCGCTTCCCACGTTCACGCCGTCGAAAACAGCCTGCTCGTGGGTGTATTCACTGACGATGTTTTTGTTGAAGAAACCGAACGTGCGGTTGTCGGGTGTGGCGGTCAAGCCGATCAAAAAGGCATCAAAATATTCCAGCACCTGTTTCCAGAGGTTGTAAATGCTGCGGTGGCATTCATCGATCACCACAAAATCGAAAAACTCGATCGGCAATTTTTCATTGTACCCCACCGGAACCGGCTCCCGTTTTTCCCATTTGACTTCATTGGGATTGGCTTCCTCGGCGGTTTCGTCCAGTTCTTCATTTTTCAGCAAGGCATACAGCCGCTGGATGGTGCCGATATAGACCTGATTGTCGGTGGGCACAAAGCTGGATTTCAGCCGGTGCACGCCGTAAAGTTCGGTAAACTTGCGGTTGTCGTCATTTGGCATATACGCCATGAATTCCTGCTCGGCCTGTTCGCCGAGGTTTTTCGTATCCACCAGAAACAGGACCCGCTTGGCTTTGGCATACTTGAGCAGGCGATAGATAAACGTAATGGCCGTATAGGTTTTTCCCGAACCCGTCGCCATTTGAATCAGGGCTTTGGGCTGGTTTCCGCGAAAGGATTCTTCCAGATTACGGATGGCAGTGATCTGGCAATCCCGCAGCCCGTTTGTCTGCAGATCGGGGATATCGAAAAAGCGCCGGCGCAAGGATTTGCCGCGTTTGAACCATTCCCGAAACGTTTCAGGGCGGTGAAACGCATACTCCGGTCTGGAACGGGGCTTGGGATCGCTGTAATCCGTAAAGCGGGTTATTTGTCCGGTGCTTTCATACACGAACGGCAGGGGATCGTTGTTCAGGTATTTCAGTTTGCTGTCGGCGTAAAATTTTGACTGATCTTCATGCGCCGTCAGCCGAACGCCCTCTTCTTCTCGTTTTGCTTCGATGATCCCAACGGGTTTGACGTCAACAAACAACACATAATCCGCAGGCCCCGCATCGGTCCGGTATTCTCTGACAGCGATGCCGAGCCCGGCATTCAGATTCATCTGTTTCCTGCTCTGAACAATCCAGCCGGAAGCGCTCAGTTGCCTGTCGATATTATCACGGGCCATTTGTTCTGGGGTTTGATTCATTATCATTCCCTGGGGCATCGGTTACAAAACTGACTGCTATCCTTATATTTAATTTGGCAGAATTTCAACAAGTTAATCCGGATGAAATTTCTGACGGGGATGTGCTTCAGCAGCAGTCGGCGGGCATGGAAAAAGAACGGACACTCTGTCGAACGGGGGATGCAACAAAGTTGAAAAGCGAACTGGAATTCGATCGCCTGAAACGGACCGGTGAAATCAGACCATCCGCTCGATTTCGTAAAACATCTTCTCGATGCGTTTCCGGCTGACTGGAATGGCGGTTCCCAACTCCTGGGCAAAGCAGGAGACTTTATATTCTTCGATCATCCAGAACAGATTTTCCAGAGCTGTCTGTTTTTCCGGGGACAGGGTGTCTGTCGGCTGGCGGTGATGTTCCATCCGATGGGAAAGCGTCTGAATTTCCAGTTCCCTGCCCCTGTCCTTTTCAAAATCCAGCCAGGCCCGTTGCGCCCGAATACCAACGGCCCGAACATATCGGGCGATATGTTCCAGCCGATCCATCGGATACCGATTGAGAAAATCGTCAGGCACGAGCCGGTTGATCTGATTGCGCAGGCTGGCCACAACCGTTTGGGAGGCCGGATTTCTGACCAGATTTTTTTCAAGGCCGTCGATTAAATCATGGGCCTCCCGACAGGCTTCCAGAATCTGAATGCTGACGGTCCGCAGATGGCCCGCTGTTTTCATCAGGGCGGGAAATGTCTCTTCCGCATGGCGGTGAAATTCGAATCGGGTTCGGATATTCCGTTTAAACAGATACTGAACCACACCGTCATACAGATTCTTTTCAAGCTGTCGTTTCAAAACCGTCCGGTTGATGAGCGGCAGGATATGGGGGGGCAGATCCAGGGATTTTTTCAAAAAGTTGAATTCCCGCGAATAAACCCGCTGATAAAGCGCGGCAATGGCATTCGGATGTGCCTCATCGGCCTGAATCCGTTCTTTAAACAGTCTGAGATCAATGGAATCATTCCCGGAGTCAAGTGACAGTCCGGGGTAAAGCACCCAGTGCATGCCGTTTTTATCCGTGACGTCAATGGCTTCCACCAGATCGTCAAAATCCCATGTCGATATGGCTTTTTTTTCATATTTTTTTCGGATCGCCTGAAGGGTTGCCGAATCGATGTCGGGTTGAATCGACTGTGCCATGATGGCCGCATCCCGCCCGCTGATCAGCACATCTCCGCCGGGACCGGTGATTTCGATCCGGGTTTTCAGATAGTCCGGCAGCCCGGCTTCCGACCATTCCGATGCCGGAATATCCACGCCAAACCGATTCAGGATAAACCGGCTGAGTTCGGTAAACAACATGCCTGTCTGATGCGGCAGTTCCGAGACAATGACATCAACCGTTTTGGCAATGGGGAGCAGTTGTTTCCGACTGGCTTTGGGCAGGGATTTGATCAACGCCTCGACTTTTGCCCGAAAAAATCCGGGAACCATCCAGTCGATCGATCCCTGTGGAATCCGGGCCGCATCGGTGCAGGAAATGGGAATCGTCAGTCCGTCGCTTGAATGTCCCGGATCGAATTCATACCGGCAGGTCAATGTGGTGCTCCCCATCTGAATCGAATCGGGGAACATTGTTCGAAGATCCTCATCGGGTGAATAATTCATCAGATCGGATTTATCCATGTGCAAAAAATCATCATTTCCGGTTTCCCGAATCAGTCGCTGAAGCGATCGGATGTCATGGACGCCGTTCAGCCGTTCCCGATAAAACATTTCGATATCGGCTTCACTGACCAGGATGTCCCGACGCCTGAGCCGGTTTTCCATATCCCGGATTTCGTCCATCAAACCGGCATTGGCTGTCATGAAGGAAAATTTCTGACGGATATCGCCCTCGATCAGCGCGCTGCGGATAAAAATTTCCGATGCAAGCGTCGGATGAATGCGGCCATAGGATACGGGTCTTTCAGCAATGATGGTCAGCCCGAACAGGCTGACCTGCTCCATTGCGACAACCTCTCCCCGGTTGCGTTCCCAGTGCGGATGAAGCCAGGCGTATCGGCACAGGTTTCTGGCCAGGTCCTCGATCCAGGCATTGTCGATTCGGGCTGTAACGCGGGCGAACACCCGGGAGGTTTCCACCATTTCAGCCGCCACAATCCAGGGACCGCCCCGATTGAAAAGGGTGGAGCCGGGAAAAATCATGACCTCGCGGTCCCTTGCTGCCCGATACATGTTTTTTTCTTTTTGAAATGCGATATTGGACAAAAACCCGCTGAGAATGGACCGGTGTATCGCACGATATTTCGGGCTGAAAACATCCGTTTTCGACGGATTGACGGCGATGGCAGGTGCGGCCGGATCTGTGGCGTACCTACTCAAACCGGACTCGTCCATCATGTCATTCAGTTGGGCATGAATATCCCGCCACTCCCGCATGCGCTTGAAGGATAAAAAATGCCTGTGGCAGAACCGCATCATTTTTTTGGCGGTTTTTTCTGTTTCAAGTGTCTCGTGATACCGGTTCCAGATATTTAAAAGCGTTGAGAAATCCGAAAATGGGTCCATGAATGCCCGGTGACAGGCATCGGCTTCCATGGCTTTTTCGAGCGGGCGTTCCCGCGGATCGCCAATACTGAGGGCGGCAGCGACGATGAGCATGTCTTCCAGGCAGCCTTCTTTTTGCGCATGGAGCAGCATTCGGGACAGCCTGGGGTCGATCGGAATCCTGGACATGGTCCTGCCGTCATGGGTCAGGTGCCACCCGCCGGGTGATGCTGCCGTGGCACTCCGGGTCTGTTTTCCGGTTACCGGTGTTATCGCACCCAACTCCCGCAACAGCTCATAGCCATCTGCAATATTTTTGGATTCCGGCCGGTCGATAAACGGAAACGCCGTGATATTGCCCAGTTTAAGAGCCAGCATACGCAGAATGACTTCCGCCAGGTTGGCCCGAAGGATCTCCGGTTTTGTGTAAAGGGGTCTGGCCGAATAGTCGTCTTCGGAAAACAGCCGGATACAGACCCCGTTTTCGGTTCGACCGCACCGGCCTTTTCGTTGATCCACGCTGCTTCTGGATATGGGCCGGACCATCAGGGATGTGGTTCTGGATCGGGGACTGTATCGGGAGATTCGGGCCAGCCCGGTATCAATCACATATCGAATACCGGGAATCGTGAGCGATGTTTCGGCGATATTGGTGGCCACAATGATTTTTCGGCCTGGGCCAGGCATAAACACCCGCTTCTGTTCAGCAGAGGACAACCTGGCAAAGAGTGGGAGAACGGTTGCGGCTCGAACTTGTTTGGCTTCAATCAGTTCGCAGGTTTCACGGATATCCTGCTCGGTTGGCATAAAAATCAATACATCCCCGAACGGACCATTTTTTTGAATATCGGAAACCGCATCCACCGCCATGTCGATATAGGAAATGTCCCCGGATTCATCCGCATCATCGGAAGCCATAACCGGTGGCATATATCGCACATCGACCGGATACATGCGGCCGGAAACCTCAATCACCGGCGCGTTATCAAAGGCAGCCGAAAAGAGTTTGGTATCAATTGTGGCCGATGTAATAATGAGTTTCAGGTTTTTCCTGCGGTCCAGAAGCCGGTGAAGATAACCCAGAATGAAGTCGATATTCAGGCTGCGCTCATGGGCCTCATCCACAATCAGGGTATCATACTGTTTCAGAAGCGGATCGGAAAGCGTTTCTGCCAGAAGAATACCGTCTGTCATGATTTTGATGCGGGTTTTGGGGCTGATACGATCCGTGAAACGGATTTTATACCCCACGGTGGTTCCGATCTCCTCACCCATTTCTTCGGCAATGCGGTTGGCTACGGATATGGCGGCGATGCGTCTGGGCTGCGTACAGCCAATCCGTCCGGCGACACCCCGGCCGGCGGCCAGACAGAATTTGGGCAGTTGGGTGGTTTTACCGGATCCGGTGTCGCCGGAGACGATCAGAACCCGATTGCCGGCAATGGCCTGAATGATTTCGTCTTTGCAGGCCGTGATGGGCAGATCAGGATCATATTTCAAGCAGTATGGAATTTGCAAGTGGCGCCGGAAATGGGCAATTACCAAAATTCTGAAAGATTACGTGATGTTCCCGGTCTGGTCAACAGGTCCTGACGAATCCGCGTGATCCGCTGATTTTCCATTATTTTCCGGACTTTCGGCAGTTTGAACACCGGAAGGTGCTTTTTTCTTTCTGCGGCGTTTTCGTTTTTTCGGCGCGGATGTCGGAACAGGTTGTGCCGGAACGGGAGTCTCTTCGGGCTGAACCGTCTCCGGCATGGCAGGCATCACATCTGAAGTTGTGGGAACATCCGGTTCCGCTTCGAAAACAATAACCGGATCCAGGTCGGGCTCGGCGTCATATTCGATGTCGGATTGCGGACCAAAACCAAAAAAAGCACCAGGGAAATAGTCTTTTCCACGGGGGATAGTGAACTTGAAGGATGGCGCAGATGGCGCAAAATGCTCGGCGGGCTTTCCCCTCGCCGGCTGTTTCCGGGGTGGTCGGCCATCTTTTCTTATCGGCCGTTTTTCACGTTCAATGCGGATGGGGCCTGCCTTGTCTTCCTTGAACCAGTCATCCTGAGCCCAAACAACCGGGATTCTGGCATTCAACATGTCTTCTATCTGTTCCAGATGAAACACATAGGCCTCACAAGCCAAGGACAGGGATTTTCCCGTTTTTCCGGCCCGTGCCGTGCGTCCGATCCGGTGAATATAGTTTTCGGGATCCTGGGGCAGGTCATAGTTGATGACATGGGTGATGTCTTCGACATGTATACCGCGTGACGCAACATCGGTTGCAACCAGTATTTTTAACGTGCCATCCTTGAATTGCTCCATGAGTTTCAGGCGTTTTCGCTGCGGCAGATCGCCGCTGATGCCTTCGGCCGGATAACCGTTTCCTTTCAGTTTGCGGGCCACCCATTCCACGCCGGTTTTGGTGTTGACAAAAACCAGAACACGGGTCCAATCCTCTTTTTCCAGGATTCCCAAAAGCAGCGGCAGTTTTTGATCCATCCCCACATGAAACAGGGATTGCTCGATACCTTCAACCGTTGCCTTTTCAGGCGCAACCGCGATAAATTCCGGCAGGTTCATGAATTCATAAGTCAGTTCCAGAACCCGGTACGAGAGCGTTGCAGAAAACAGCATGGACTGGCGCCGGTCATATCGGGGCAGTTTTTTCAGAATAAACCGCATGTCCTTTTCAAAACCCATATCCAGCAGGCGATCGGCTTCATCGATGACCACAAGTTGAATGTTCTGGGTTTTAAAAATGCCCTGACGATAGTAGTCGATAATTCTTCCCGGTGTGCAGATGACAATATCCGTACCATTCCGAAGCGCATCGGCCTGTTTCTGGTAATCCACGCCACCGATAAAATGATTGATGATCAGTCCGGTATGGCGGCCAATCAGGCTGGCTTCCTCATAAATCTGAAGCGCCAGTTCCCGGGTGGGCGCCACAATCAGGGCCGATGGAAGCCCGGGCGTTTTGGGCGGGTGAGTCAGAAGCTGGGTGAACACGGTGACCAGAAATGCGGCGGTTTTGCCTGTCCCGGTCTGAGCCTGCCCGGCAACATCTTTTCCTGCCAGGGAGACCGGCAGGGTTTCGGCCTGAATGGGGGTACAATTGATAAACCCGGACTCGGTCAGCCCGATTTGCAGCGGCTCCGGCAATTCAAACTGGTCAAACCGCTTTTCCGTCAGGAATACGGGTTTGTCCGCTCGAAAATCGCCAGGCGATTCATCTGTATGCTCTGTCATTATTGTGGTATGCCTCTTTGAAAAATCATTATGAATTCTGAGTTGTAATTTCTGAATCGGGTTTTTATTTTGCCGAATCAAAGCTCAATCATATTCTTCTTTTTTATCTGAAATGTGATTTTTTATCAAGATAATTAATGTCTTGAGAAAATTCAGCACGACGAGCATCCGGAAGTGATACCGAAAGCTACCAGGATCGTCTGACTGGAACACCGCCTTCATGAAGGTAATCCTTGATCCCGGATATGCTGTAGGTTCCATAATGAACCATGGATGCGATGAGTGCAGCATCCGCATTGCCCTCGGTCAGAACCCTCAGCAGATGTTCCGGTTTCCCGGCGCCGCCGGATGCGATGACCGGAATGCCGACATGAGTTGAAATCAGGGATGTCAGATTCAGTTCATACCCTTCTTGTGTCCCATCGGCATCGATCGAATTGAGACAAATTTCCCCTGCACCCAGTGACTCGGCCCGTTTGGCCCACTCCAGCGCATCGATTCCCATATGGGTCCGGCCGCCGTTGATTACCATTTCATACCCGGATGGAATGGCAGAAGAGGGCTTGACCTGTTTGACATCCATTCCCAAAACGATACATTGATTTCCAAACGCTCTGGCGCCTTCCTGAATGATGGCTGGATTTTTGACAGCCGCGGAATTGACACTGATTTTTTCCGCACCGGCCAGAAGCACCCGCCGCATGTCTTCCAGGCTTCGAATGCCGCCCCCGACGGAAAACGGTATAAAAATGGTTTCCGCCACCCGTCTGACCACATCGATCATGATATCCCGTTTGTCACTCGAGGCCGTGATATCATAAAACACGATCTCATCGGCGCCTGCCTCATAGTAAAACCGGGCCATTTCAACCGGATCGGCATGGAATTTGGTGACATCCTGTTTTCTCTGGTGAATGTGGCCCGTTTTTCCAGGATACATCCGGAAACCGCTTTGGCCGATGCCACGCACAAATTTGAAAAACGGTTCAGGCATCTGGAAAAAACCGTCAGCGATCAGGGACTGCCCCTGTCAACGCTTTCTGAAACACAATGGAACGATTATTGGGAGGCTGCCAAAACAGCCGTTGGATAGAAGAACATGATCGCCATTATTGATTATGACGCGGGAAATCTGACCAGTGTGGCGCGGGCCGTTACATATCTGGGTTTTTCATGTGTCATCACCCGTGATCCGGCGCAAATTGCTGCGGCGGAGCGCATCATTTTCCCCGGTGTCGGGGCCGCGGGATCAGCCATGGCCAGTCTGAAAGCCTTGGGGTTGGATGCCGCGATCAGACAGGCATTCGATCAGTTAAAACCCATCCTGGGAATCTGTCTCGGTACCCAGATTATCCTGAGTCGAAGTGACGAGAATCAGACAATCTGTCTGGGAATCATCGATGGAACGGTTCGATCTTTTCCGGCCGACCTGTCCATTGACGGACAGCGTTTGAAAATTCCTCACATGGGATGGAACCGCATTCAGCCAACAGCAGCCCACCCCATTTTGAACGGGGTGAAGGATTCGGATGAATTTTATTTTGTGCATGGATATTATCCGGATCCGGCCAATTTCGCTCAGGTGCTGTGCACAACCGATTATGGGCTGCGGTTTGCTTCGGTGATCCGCCACAAAAATGTCGTGGCCACACAGTTTCATCCGGAAAAAAGTGGGCGGCCCGGTCTTCGCCTGCTGAAAAACTTCTGTCTCTGGAATCCATGACATGGAAGGCTGAAGGCTGTAGACTGAAAG
>Ga0351971_1188_pt1 | contig 12195 bp, 6 predicted proteins | sample BONcelFGM3001F11_FD_206746 | JGI IMG/M metagenome (GOLD analysis project Ga0351971, IMG submission 206746) | Enriched cells from coal bed in the Powder River Basin, Montana, United States - BONCAT cells FGM rep2 HSBNCT.FGM.300.1.F11 ...
ATCCTGGAATTTATCAAAAGCCACAATTTCACGATGAGTGGAATGCTCCAGAGAGTCGGTCACCAAAAAATCAACTGGCAGAATGAGCTTTTTCCCAAGGTTTTTGGCCATATCCATAATTTTATTAGCTACATCCAGCTTTTCTATCTCAAGATAAGATTTTCCGACCGCATAGCCCTGAGCTTTCAGAAAAGTAAAGGCCATCCCGCCTCCGATGCAAATCACGTCGAGTTTGTCCAATAGGCGCTCAATTACTCCTATCTTGTTGGATACCTTGGCGCCTCCCTGCAGGAGTATAAATGGATGCGCAGGTCGATCCAGGAGCTGATTCAATTCAATGATTTCTTTTTCCATGGAAAAACCAGCATAAGACGGCAAATACTGAGTGATACCGAGCACCGAAGCATGCTCACGATGGGAAGCACTAAACGCATCATTGACATATAGCTTGCCCAGGGAAGCCAATTCTTTGGAAAATTCAGGATCGTTGCTATTTTCCCGAGGATCAAAACGAACATTTTCCAACATAAGCACTTCACCAGCTTGCATTTGATCGATGACGCTCTTGACATCATCACCAATGATGTTTGCTGTTTTTTGAACATTTTTGCCCAACAAGGCTGATAAGCGCTCTGCGACTTTGTCAAGCTGATAAAGAGGGTCTTTTCCTTTGGGTCTCCCCATATGGCTGATGATAACTACCCTGGCTTCCTTTTCAATTAAGTATTTGATGGTTGGTAGTGAAGCAATAATACGAGTATCTGAGGTAATTTGGCCGTCTTTGTCGGTAGGCACATTGTAATCTTCTCTCAATAAGACAGTTTGGTGGCGTACTTCAGCATCACGAATCGATTTCATGCCTATAGACCGCCGTTTTTTCTTTGATGAATCAACTGCACTAAATCTGCCACCCGGCAGGAATAACCCCATTCATTATCATACCAGCTAAGGATTTTAATAAAGTTGCCATCCAACACATTGGTGGATAAACTATCAATCGTCCCTGAATGGGAGTTTCTGATGAAATCAGAGGAGACCAGAGGATCTGTAGTAAAACCGAGGATACCCTTCATCGAATTCATAGAAGCTTCCTCAAAAATGGAATTTACTTCTTGAATGGAGGTGGATTGCTCGACACTACAGACAAAATCAGTCACAGAAACAGCTGCCACAGGCACTCGGAGGGAAATTCCCGTCAGCAAACCCTTTAGCTCGGGGATCACCACACCAACAGCATCAGCAGCACCTGTAGAGGTGGGTATGATATTGACTGCAGCGGCTCTGGATCTGCGCAAATCCTTGTGGGGAAGGTCGAGAATACGTTGGTCTGAGGTATAGGCATGTACCGTGGTCATAAATCCTTTCAGCAGTTTGAAGCGTTGATTGAGCAGTTTGACTGCTGGAGCAAGGCTATTGGTAGTGCAGGAGGCATTGGAAACGACAGCATGCTTTGAAGGATCGAAAATCTCGTCGTTGACCCCCAGCACTATCATGCAGTCAGCATTTTTAGAGGGAGCAGTAATGATCACCTGTTGGACATCATTTTTTAGGTGCAAGCCAGCTTTGGAGCGATCGGTAAAAATACCGGTTGCTTCAATGACTACTTCGATACCTTTTTGCCATTCGATCGTATTGAGATCGGTAAAATGGGTCATGGCTATGGAGTTTTTGCCGATAGTCATGCTTTCGTTGTCAGAGTTGACCTCTTGAGGATAAACCCCATAGGTAGAATCGTACTTAAAAAGATGGGCAAGAGTTTTTGCGTCCGCAATATCGTTGATCTGAGTCACTTCAAACTGGGGGTGACGCTCCATTAAAGCTTTCAAGACTTGTCTGCCCACCCTTCCAAATCCGTTAATTCCAACTTTCATAGCATCCTCCACAAACTTATTTTTTTCATATGCTCAAAATCATTTCTTTTCTTACTCTATGATTGTAGTTTTTAAAGGATGTTTTTCAATGAAAAGAAAGTATCAGTCTTTAATCGCTATAGTTAAAACTCCATTTTTTCGACTTTGCCCTGGAAGGGGGAAAGCTTTAATTGTTCCATTTTAAAGAAACGATCCAAAGCTTTTTTTGCATCTCTGCGCGCTAGGTTGAAGGAAGCCCAATGTTTGGTCTTGCTTAGTATTTCGTTTTTTTGATGAAAGGCTCGATACAGATGCGATGAAGACTCATAGCGAATATAAAATTCTACCAGATCGGGGTAACTGTCAAAAGACAAGCGCTGTAAATAATAATCGTCAATTTCCCCGCTAAGGTGATACCTTTCAATATTTCTGGAAGCAATCATCTTGTCAATATTCGCATAGTTTACCAGCATGAATGCCACCAAACTCAACACAATATATAGTTTTTTAAGAGGCACCTGCTTGATCCATATCTTAAATAGGGCCACAATAATCAAAGTGAATAGAAAAATCATAAAGCCATGGGTCAGCACGCGAAGATAAGTATATCCAAAGGCAGCTTCATACAGGGTCATGCGTAAGTGGGCTGAAAACAGGATAGCCAGGGTAAACAACACCAGCGAAGAGGTCAGGATATTGAGGAAAAAAGCATAGGTCTTTCCAGCAAGAGGCTTGAACTTAATAAAGATCGCATAAATGGTAAAATTGATGAGCGCAATAATCAAAAGCTCTGAAAAACCTTTCCTGGCGTACTCTGCTGGCAAGAATCCTTCGGGTAAAACATAATTAATGGCACCAAACATATAGGCATACTTGACCAGAAAAAAACCCAGATACACAAAATTAAACATAAGTAGGAAAGTCATGCTAATGACTGAATCCAAGCTTTTTGTTGGCCTGATTTTCTCTTGCGATTTATCTCCATTTTCCACTTTCCTGCTAAACATAAAACTCCACAAGAAACCGTAAACCAAAGATGTAGCCAGGAAAAATATAAAGAGCTGATTGAACAAGTCAGCCAACTTAATGGATTGAAACAAATCATTCATGTAATATCTGAACACATCATCAGCAAACGCAAGCAAAGCAATAACAATGAAGATGATTGGGATGGATATCACAATACCAATTAGAACTTTCCTCATCGTATTTACTTTGTTGTTGTCACTAAAAGATTTTAGGTTGAAAAAGCTATCCAGAGAGAAACGAGGAAGGTTTGAAAAAGCCTTTTCAAAGAAATTAAGTATCGTCTCTGGAATAAATTTGAGTTGATCCCAAGGGGATTCATGTAATCCTGTTATGAGTAATTGATGCGAAACGACTAAAAACAGAATCATAAAGAAATTTAAAACCATAAACAAAGCATTGGTAAATATAAAATAGCTTGAGGAAAGGATTAAAACAACAAAAAGAAGGAACCAGGAGATCAGGGGTCTGAATTTTATTTTACGACGGAAAGCAATAAATACCAACAGATAAAAAGCTACCATAAAAAGAAGAAACGAAATACCAACCAATTTCTTGTAAAACAAAAACACAAACCATAGTCCCAAAATAATACTACCAAGATAAAGCAAGCCGTCAATAAGCTTTGAACCTTGGTCTTGTGAGGAAATTTCCTGAATGCTATCGATTGCTTCCATTATTTCACCTCATTTGATTTAGCCAATGCATTGATGCCGAGAAGATTATAAAAATCGACTCCAACGACAAAATCCTGATATTCATCTGCAGTTAATGTATTCTGAAGAACAAAATAACCCCCGGGATGATAAAGCATCAGTAACTCGCCAATCATGTATGAAAAAGGGGTAAGTTGAAAACACATTGCGTCTATTTTAGTCGTTCTATTTTCAAGAGAAAACTCCATTAAATAGTAGCTATCCCGATCGCGATTTGTAGTTAATAGGATGAAATCCTTTTCCTGGCTTCGATAAAGCACTTGATAAAAATGGTGAAGCTGATCCGTTTTCAGATGAACTTTAATATGCTGGATAGGATTCTTTTTTTCGTCCAGTTCAAGGATCAGAAAGTAATGAGTTTTAATATCGGAGAAGGCTTCTGGGAACAGAATCAGTTCGTAGCCTTTCTTGTTTTTTGTGAGAAAAAGATTATTAATTTTGCGATCCACCGGGGCTAAAATGCCTTTCAAATCGATACTAGATCTCTCTTTGGAAACGATATCATATAGCTCGATTTCATCAGCAAAGCTATCAAACATGATCATCATGGGATGCCCCTGGTCGGTATCATTTCCACGAAATATACGGTAATGGTCTTTTTCAAACTCAAAGACATCAGGAGGCTTTGAAAATTGCTTATCAAAGAGGTAAATCATTTCAGTGTTGTTTTGCGTAGGACAGCATAGGAGTATATGATTTTTAAGTTCATGCAGATGCAGGAGTCTTTTCATATCCTCAGGCGCATTGGGCTTGAATATGGAATTAAACGCTCCAGCTATCATTCTGTTTTTTTGATTCTGTTTATATAGCCCGAGATCCAGGGTAAAGCTGTTTTTTTTGCTCTTTAAAAACTCATTAATTCGATCCAACTTACTTTTATCCTCTACCATGGATAGCTCTGCAAACAAGTTGATCAGATGGATATCATTGCCCTTTGCATACGCAATCCATCCGTTGTAGTAATCAATATAATTGTTGTAATACGCCATAGGCTTGGGATAGGGTTTGAAATGGTCTATGGTAGCTATTTTATGAGTAAAGGATATGGAGGAATTGGTAAACCAGAGCTCTGTTTGCTGGGTATTGCTGGATAAATAGTGTAAAAAATAGGGCTTGGTCGGAGTAAATTCATTTTTCACTTCATACTGAATGTCAAAAAAAGCCAGGGGAAACTGATACTGCGGAACATTATAGCGCTCCACTTTAAAGGCTTCCATATTATATTTTTTATAATCCACATTGAAATCACAATACCTTTTAGCAACTGTAGCATTTGGATCATAACTTATTATTTTGATACTACCTCCACCTCTGGGAAGAGGATAAGGATCTTCATAGTCAACAAAGTGCAAGGTTCCGTCGCCGATGCGTAAAACTTGTTTGAATGAATCACGGTATTCACCACTAATACGATCTGGATTAACAGATAGGATTTCAGGCTGGATGATTTCGAGGGATTGAGAAGGCAGGGAAGAGACAAAGTTAGAATCTACTTTGATCCCGGTGCCAACTGAAGTGCATGAAGAAAGTAAAATGCTTATGATCACCAAATATACTAAATTATATTTCATGAAACACCCCCAATAGCATCATTATAATATATTTACTTGATTTTAATACCAGTGATAGAATCTGAAAAATACAGCAATAAAACCTAAATTTCCGCTCAAATTATACTAGTGAAGGAGAGGACACCACCCCAAAGACTTCAGAATCCTGGATATCGTTCACCTCCCTTTACATAGATCCGACCAGATCTATGTAAAGGGAGCATATCAACAACAAAAAAGCTATAAATAAAAGAAATACACGCTTTGACTCATTATCAATAAAATAAAGTTCGATCGATCCTCATGAAACTTCCTGCAAAGTAACACCCCACTGTGAATCAGGGTAAGATACGAAGTATATTTCATCCGATGAGTTCAAGTTTCCTTTGATAAAGAAACCGCCTTTTTCATTTTCAATTTGCTTTTTTGTAAATGCTGTATAGTTTTCTGAAATCCAGTAGTGAGAATTATTTCCATTTATGGTAAATAGTGATCCTGAACGAATATCGTTAGCATCAAAAAGAACAATACGATGGTTGATTGCATCATAAATTAAGGATAGTCCTCCCATGCAATTCTCTACATCCTCAGGCAGGCTTATGGAATGTTCAATCTGAAAGCTGTTGTTCTGTTCATCATAACTTAATACATCTATCTTTGACCCAAAGTCCAACACTGCAATTCTGCTTTTATCAACATCATAATCAACGATATCTTTTATATTCGATGCATAATTACCAAGGATCGGTAACCAAGTTTTCTTCTGGAGTTGATATAAATAGAAATTCGATTCACCTTCAGAGCAAAACAGGAGTCCTTCCTGGAAAAGTCTCATTTTATAGGGCTTAAAGGTATTAATCTCCACTTCATTGCCCATAAAATTATAATCATGAAGCCATTGAACTCGATATTGAAAATAAAAATCATCATGGGAATTTTGGCTCTGTGGATTAGCTTTTTTTTCAAGTTTTTCGCACAGAAGGTATAGGTCTTTTTCGTGTGGTACATAGGAGTTATAATTAGTATGTTTTTCGGGATAATTGATATAAATAAAACTCCTGGGTTTGTTGGATTTTAATTCTTTACCGTTCGAACTAAACACATCATAATGAACTAAAAGCTTATCTCGGGTAACAAAATACAGCTCTTTGTTGGAAATAAAAGCTGAATCAACAGGTTTTCCAATATTACCATAGCGAGACATTTGAATGTTATCGATAATATCTGAATTTTGCCTGGTTTTTTGATTACTATACTCATATAACAAAAAAAAGAGTAAAAAAAGAATAACAACACTATAGGTGAAAATTCTTAAGTAATACAAGAGGCTGACTTTTTTCATTACTAATATCCTCCTCCCTTACATTTCGAAAACATCGTAGAAAAAGCATTTTGCACAATATTAGCATATTCTTCCCCCTTGCCACGGAGAAATCGAGCTCCAGAAGAAACACTCCACCAAAAACAAGTATAGTCATTAATCCAATCAGGTTCTACACAATGTGGTTTGTTCTGAATAAAATTGTCAATCTGTTTTTTACAACTTGATATTTTATCGCATGTATTTTTGTTTAAAGTAATATCCCTCCGCTCCAGTTGGCACATAATGAATTTGTTAAAAACTTCTTCGCAACTATCCCCTGGTAAAATTTTACATGGATCTTTCTTTTTTCCCATCGTCCTCATTCCATCATCCCCGCAATCCTTGCCAAAATTATCAGAGACGACGCCAGGTTTTACTCGAGCTCCCTCAATGGAAATGTCGAAACTGCCCAAATTGTCGCCATTGGTAGATCCCCCTATTTTAACAGGAGGCCAGGGTTGTATGGTAATGTCTTTCCCCATACCTGGAGCCTGGATTGCAGTCAAATTGATACTGCCAGTGATGCCATCATTGAGATTGATGATTTCCAGATTGCTGGGGTTCCAACTACTAATGAGTCTTCCGGTATGGAGGTCATATTGGAAGCTGGCTATGGGATTACTGTTGGCATCGGTGAGGAGGGTGGTATTGCCCAGGGCATCGTAATGAAAATAAAGCTCTCCAGCATAAGTTGAGCCATTGTAGGTCATGGAAAGGATTCTGCCTCGGAGATCGGTGCTTAAGTTTTGAGTTAAGGCTCCACTGTTCTTATTGGCATATTCCAAGCCTTGAGGACCCCAGACATAAAACCAGGAGTTTTGTTGCAAGCCATCGATGCTGTAGGTAGAGGTTTTTAAATTGTTTTCATTGTCATAAGTGAGCACGTAGCTATGGACGACATTCTGGGAAGTGCTGTATTGAATGGTCGCGATTTTCTCTCGAGCCGTCCAGGTAAAGCTCATGATACTGGAATCGGGGTAGCTAATGCTTTGAAGTTTTCCCGTGCCATCGTAGGTGTAAGCTTCACTGCCCTGTTGATTGGGATAGGTAACGGAATCCAGGGAGCCATTGCTGTTATAGCCCAGGGAATACGTTCCTTTATTGGAAAGATTAATGCTGTTTAAACGTCCGAGGTTTTGATCGTAGCCATAAGTCACGACCCGATTGTCACTGCTGCGAGTGAGAGTGCTTAAACGACTGGAAGCATCATAGGTCAGATCATTGCTTTCACTGGCATAGGTGAGTGGATTAACGCCATTAACTACCATATAGTCATAATCGGTGAGTTGCTGCTCTCCGCTGAAACTTTGAGAAGAGCTGAGATAGGAAACCTGGGTCTGGCTGTGTTTGACACTTAAGGCGGTAAGGAGTTTGGAGCTCCAGGTTTGAGTGAGGGTGGTGTTGTTGGGATTGACCATGCTTTGGAGTTCTCCTGCACTACTCCAGGCATAGGTAAAGCTTTGATTGTTTTTAGAAGTCACAGTGAGATTACTGAGTAAGTGCCTGGGAGTATAGCTGAAAGCATAGGAGCTGATATTAGTATTGCCCGTCATGCTGGAAGGTAGCCCTAAACGTGTGGATCCTTGAAGACCGGAATAAGCAAAGCCTACCGTACCCCCATCGCTTTCCCAGGAAGTGAGATTGCCGTTGTTGTTGTAGGCATAAGCTTTGCCATTGTGGGTAGCGATATGACCGTCAGAGGTATAGCTAAAACTACCTCTGGTGGGATGAGAAGTGACCCGTCCCAGGATATCATAGGAATAAGAGCCTTGGTCGTCGGAGAGAAGATCTCCTCGGACATTGTAGGTATATTCAATGATTCCCTGGACGGGATCGTCTTTCTCGGTAAGTCTTCCTACCCAGTCATAGGTATAGGAAGTGATACCTTCGCCATCGACCTCGATTTCAGTAATTCGACTGTTGAGATCGTAGGTATAGCTGACACTTTTACCAAAGGGGGAGGTTTGGGTAGCAGTTCTTCCAAAGACATCATAGGTTAAGCTGGTATCCTGATCGAGGTGATTGGTGTAGAGGGTGATTTTTCCAGAATCGTCAAAGGTGTAGCTACTTGTTTGGTTCATGGTGTTGGTTGTTTCGGAAGGAAGAGGACGATAGGGAGCGATACTGGGAAAAATGGGAATAGCAGGTATTTGGGGAGGCAATCCAGGATAACAACCATCTCCAGGGGGAAGCAGTCCAGGTAAAGAAGGGGGTATTAATCCAGGAAAGACAGGAGAAGGGGTGGGATCAAAAATAGGATAGGTCGCCTTGGAGCTACAACCATTTTCATTGGTGGCTTCTTCGGTAGCGCCATTCTCATTGTAAACGATGCCTGTGGTGGTACTATTCACACTATCAGTGGTACCAATCAAAAGATGGAGGACATTGAAGCTATGGGTGACTTCACTGAGTTTTCGTCCTGAAGCGCTGAGACCCTCCCATTTGGTAAGGACATCGATTAAACCTGAAGTCTTGTAGCTGAATTCGGTCTCATTGCCTCCAAAATCAATCATGCCAGTCAGGGCTTTGGTAAAGGCACTGTAGCTGTAGCTCATGCTTTTGGTGCCCGAGGGGGTGGGAACTGTGACGGTGGAAACAAAGCCTTCGGGCGTATAGCTGACGACCGTGGTTTGACTTAGGGGATTGGTGATGTGGGAGGGTTGACAGGAGCTGTTTTGATCGTTGTATTGATAGATGGTCGTAGCCCAGACACTGGAAGTGACTTTTTCTCGTCGCTGAGTCAGGAGTCCATCCAAATCATTGCTGGGACTATACGTCCATTCCTTTTCAAAGGAAGTGCCACCCTGGGCTGGAGGAGGAGCAATCATGCTGACGATATGCCCTACATTATCATAGCTGAGGGTGGTTTCCTTGCCATAGGCATCTTTGATACTATTGCGCCAGCCTTCCTGGGTATAGCCGTAGCTTTGAGCTAGAATGATGCTGTTTTCTTCCTGCCAGACTTGGGTAGGGTAGCCTTCGCTGTTAAAGCCATAGTGATAGTCTCGGGCTTCGCCATCGGTGAAGGTAGTGACCAGGTCAAAGCCCTGGACTGTGTCGTCATAGCTGAGACCCGTAGTAATAGAGGCAGGATCAGTCCAATCTTGAAACCAGTCGTCAAAGCTTCCACTGCTATAGTAGGAAAGACTATATTCATTCCCTAACAAATCTTCATGCGTATTTAGAAAGCCGGTACCCTGGGTATCATAGCCAAAGAGGAGGGAAGGAGGACTCTGCTCCTCGGAGGGAGGAGTAATGGAAAGAAGATAATCTCCACTTTGATCGTAGTTTAATTCCCAGACTTGACCGGAAGGATCTTCAATGCTTTCGAGTTGACTCTGGAGATTCCAGCTTAAGGTGATACTGCGTCCACTGAGGCTGTCTTCCAGACTTACGGGGCGACCATTATCGTAGCTCACTTCCAGAGATCCAGTAGTACATTTATCCTGGATTTCGATGAGTTTGCCATTGCTATCGTATATAATACTTCCCTGTCCCAGGGGAGTGATTTTAATCGTTCCATTGCCTAGGACTTCCGCTTTTCCAGCAAAGCCATAGGGATTGTCATAAGAAGAACTTAAGGCGTTCCAGGTAAAGACAAGTTGTTGTCCATCAGGAGTAAGCCAGGTGATATCAAGCGTTTGTTGATCAATGGCTACGGCGGTATGGAGCGTTGTCATCCAGCCAGAGCCCAAACCAATATTCACTGCCGCATTGCGATGATGATATAGAAGAGAAATGCTTAAAGGTAAGGGAGTGCCAGGTAAGTTGATAGCTTGGACTATTACCATGGCATTTCCTGTATTCATATTCACCGCTAAATTGCTCCAGCGGGTAGTGGGCATCGCAAGGATATTTTCTTCGGTACCGTGCATACCAGCTAAAGGATCTCCCTGACTGAGGAGCGTTAAAGGATAGAAGCGACTGGAGTAATAGGTAGGAGAACCCAAGATTTGGGCGAACGAACTTGGTACGGAAAGAAGGAAGATTAGCACCAGGGAAATAAAAACTGCTAACGTGCGAGAAAGCAGCGAGGAAGAGCGACTACTCTCTCTTGAAAAGGGGGGACCCTCAAAATTAACTAAATACAGCTTCATAAAAACTCCTTTCATTTAACAAAATATTTAATAACAACAATCGAAACGTTCTTCGTAATAAGCTTTGAGCTCTTCATCGGTAATAGTAATTTGATCAAAAGTGGATTGCATGATTTTTTCTTGTAGGGCTTGTTTTTCCATATCAGCAAGAAAAGTCTCATAGCTGATTCCATGTTTTTTTAAAACATCTTCAAACGTCAACTCTGCTTCTTTCCAGTTGGTTTCTATCATGGCCTTAAATCTTTCAACTACAGCGTTGGCTTCTGCTTCGGTGAGATCAATGTTGTTTTCTTCGGCATACACTGTAAAAAGTAAATGGGCTTTGAAAGTTTTGTAGGCTTGGATTACAAACTCGTTGAGAATGTTTTGAACTTCTTCGGGTTTCATGGTTTTGGTATCTTCGACAAACGTAGGCGGTTTTAGCTTGTCCACTTCAGCCAGGATTTGTTTTTTAGTAACTTCTTTGTTTTTGATGGTAAAAACTACTGCATTTTCTTTGGCAGAGTTAAAATCTACCTTACCTGTGTTGTTCTGTTTTTTTCCGCATGAGGCAAAACTAAAAATCGACAACAGAAGACATAAGGACACAAACACTACTTGAGTACTCTTATTAAATGCTCGCATGGATAAGACTCCTTGAAAAATTATTAAAAACTTCCGTACATCACAATATAAAAAAACACTGATCCTTTTTTTATCATTATAGGAAGTATAAATCCAAGCAGTAACTTTTTCAATTGAACTGGCACCAGATTTGTGGCTTTTTATTTTTTAGGTTGGTGGCAGTCGAGGGCTATGATACAATATTACAAGCTTGGAAATGAGGAGAGGGTATCCTATCATGGAAAAAGCAAAAATGAGTGTTTTTTACAAGACTGAGAAGGGTCAGATCAAGAGGCGAAACGAGGATCTAATTTATACTGACTCTTCCGATATTGCTTCTTTTGATCTGGCTTCTGGAGTTTTATATATTTTAGCTGATGGCTTTGGAGGCAATATCAATAGCAACCTTGCTTGCAAAGTGCTGGTGCAGGAGTTAGCACTCGAGTATTATGCCCAGGCTGCAAGTCAAAATCCTGATCATGCATTGCGAAATGCTATTGTTCATGCCCAAAAGCATTTGAAGCGAAAAGCAGAAGAGTGGAATACCCCGAATGTCAGCATCGGATTAGCTATAGTTCTTGCATTGGATAGCAAGGCATTAGTGGTAAATTTAGCTGGAGGCAGAATAGCTATAGCTACCAATTTGCCAAAACAAGAAGCGGAGATTCGTCTTTTTACTCCTGATAGTCAGCCCATCCAGGACACGCAAGATCCAAAAATAAATCTTCACACTATTGAAAAATCCATCGAACGAATTTGCATGATTTCGGATGGCTTCGATCAGTGGCTCGAAGATAAAGAGCTAAAAGAGCTTTTTAGCAGATATCGAAAAAATACCTTAATAGAAAAGATTTTTTCCAAAACCAGCCTCTCTCAATCTGAAGATAATTTGAGTGTTATTGTTGCAGAATCTGGTAAAGCCCTAAAACCAGTGAGGAAGCTAAACCTTATTCCCTGGATAATACTTATGTTTGCTATTCTTTGTGGATA
>Ga0351971_1191_pt1 | contig 12074 bp, 8 predicted proteins | sample BONcelFGM3001F11_FD_206746 | JGI IMG/M metagenome (GOLD analysis project Ga0351971, IMG submission 206746) | Enriched cells from coal bed in the Powder River Basin, Montana, United States - BONCAT cells FGM rep2 HSBNCT.FGM.300.1.F11 ...
GCAGGGGGTTCGATCCGATACTGGTTCCGGGGCTTACAGCTCCGGATATCGGCTTTATGGATGCCATAACTCCGGATCATCCCGTGCTTATCCTGGCCCAGAGTATACATTCGGCCTGGGCCAATACCCTGGCCTTTAAAAAAATGGGCGTCACGGCATCAACACCCGACCCGGCTCCCGGAAGCTATTTTGAAAAAGACGGCAAGGGAAATCTGACAGGCTTCATTGTGGAAACCGCAGCCGTCAAGGTGATGTCCGAAGACGTGCTCAAGGTATTCGATATCAAGAACAATGTTCTGAAAGTCAACGAAGAGCATCTCGGCAATGGGATCACCAGCATTACAACCCTGGGACTCATGAACGGCAAGGCTCTGATCCTGTATGAACATCTGTCCACAGCCCATCCCAAACTGCTTTCCAGAGCGCTGGAAGTCGCAGGCCTCCTGCCCCAACGTAAGCCCACGGTGCGACATTTTATGTACCTTCTGCATTCGACACCCGATCTGTTCCCGAAAACCGTTGAAAATGGAGACGACTTTTTCAAAATCTGCGGCATGAAAATCTGGTACGACGGCTCTCCCTATACCGGTTCCATGTACATGAGGGAACCTTACCTGAATTCTGAACTGATGATCAAAGGGCTTAAAATCCCCGCCAACCACCGCGGACAAACCGTCATCGGCCGGCAGGATTTTTTCAATGCGGTCAAAAAGTATCATGAACTCGGCTGGCAGGTCAGCGTACACACCCAGGGCGACCGGTCCACCGAAGAAGTTCTGGACGTTTTCGACAGCATACAGTCGGAATCAAAGGCTATGAATTTGCGGCACCGCATCGAACACGGCGTTTTGCTGCCCCCGGAACTTCTGGGAAAAATGAAACAACTTGGAATCACCCCCAGCTTCCATATCAATCACCTGTACTATTACGGCAAAGCGCTTCGAGACGATATCCTGGGAGCTAAACGTACTTCAAAAATGCTGCCTGTGGGGAGCACCGGGAAAACAGGGCTGCATTATTCCCTGCATGCCGACGCCCCCATGTATCCGGAAGAGCCCCTCAGCCTGCTTCAGACGGCGGTGACGCGAAAAACCCGCGAGGGCGAAATCATCGGGCCGCAGGAAGCGATCTCCGTTCCTGATGGATTGAAAGCGCTGACCATTTATGCCGCCTGGCAGATCAACATGGAGAAAAAAATAGGCAGCATCGAACCCGGCAAATATGCCGATCTGACGATCCTCGACCGCAACCCGCTCAAAGTGAATCCCGACTCGCTTCGGGAAATCCGGGTGCAAAATACCTTTGTCAACGGCAACGAAGTCTGGAGCCGGGGAAGATAGAGGGACATCCTATATTGTTCCCGTCAAGAGAAAAACCCTTTTTTAAAAATGCTATAATCTCGGTTAAGTAAAATTGGCTCTTTTTTTTAATGCGCGTCCGCTTTTCGTCTGCGAGGCAGACGTGCTGGTTTGTTATCCTGGCGCTCACCAGGGTTGGACTTTGCCACCGCTTAAGCGGGATAATTCGACCGGCAAATTTTCAGCGCGTTTTTGCTTCTGAAATTTGAGTCTCATGAAATCCCATCGTTATCAGTATCCGGCATTCGCTGCCGGAGAACGGAGATTTCCCGGCGAACCATTGCACGGCATGAAAAAACGGTAATCTGAGGGCAGGTAACTGTCACATGACAAACAAATAAAGAATCACGTCTGGAATAATTACGGATTTTAATGTAAGGTAAATATAAGATTACACTTTTATTAAGCTAGAATTATCCCGTTTATCGGTGTCAATAAGGAATATTTATCATGGATGTTTCCAGATATGAAGTAAATCGGCAATTAAGGATGTTATTAAATAAATATGGCATCGACCTTGCCACAGTCGACTACTCCTGTATTGGGGGTACGGTATATCTCTCCGGCGAACTCGTCAAAATTGACGGAGATGAAATTACTCCGGCTGTCATTGAAAGCCTGTTTAAGGAAATTGCCCGGATATCGGGTGTGCGGTACGTGGAGCCCGATTTACAGAACTGGAACATCAGTGCTGATGAGTATTCATGGCAAATCACAAGAAGCAAGAAAAAGTCGCGCGAAGTAAGCATTCCAGTCACCAAGTACGGTGGTACTGCCGAGCCGGCCAAGGATGTCTACATTGAGGTAAGCGAGCGGATTGAAGATGTTCTGAAAGATATGCAAGGAGAGCCCGAACAGGAAGACCGGTGAAGTTCAGTTCAAAGTGCACCATGGGTAGATTCAACTTAAGGGGTATTTCTTTGACATGATAAGGATAGACTCTTCTATGTAAATGCATGCCTTTTAGAAGTCATATTGTCAAATCAATTGCGAAAGGAATTGGAAATGAAAAAAATATTCATGTTATTGATGGTCATGTCCCTTTTTGTTATTACGGGTTGCTCTACTGATGCTGATATTAAATCAGCCGCAAAAGCAATTACGGCATTTACTTTCCCAACTTCTTTAGAAACCACAATTAATGAAAATGCTCATACCATTGCGGTAAAAATGCCCTATGGCACTGATGTGACGGCGCTAACCCCGACAATTACCCATACAGGAGTAAGCATCAGCCCTCAAGGGCCCCAAAATTTTTCATCACCTGTGAATTATGTGGTAACAGCCGCTAATGGCACAACACAAATATATACAGTAACTGTAACTGTTACAGCTTACAATTACTTGCCGAAAACCGGTCAGACGACCAGCTATGCGACGGGGGATGACGGCGATTTGGAAAAGGGTGTTGCCTGGCCCGGTACACGGTTTACCGACAATAGCGACGGGACGATAAGAGATAATCTGACCGGGCTTGTCTGGCTTAAAAATACGTCATGTTTTGGTCAAGACACATGGGCCAATGCGCTGACTTACGCGAATACACTCAACAGCGGCGAATGCGGACTTACGGATGGTTCAGTTGAAGGCCAATGGCGTCTGCCGAACAGAGAAGAGCTCAGAAGCCTGATCAACTACGGACAAATAAATACAGCCACATGGTTAAATGGGCTGGGATTCAGCAATCTGAGTGAAGATGTCGGCAGCGGCTGGTATTGGTCATCTACTACCTGCGCGGCGGCCGCCCCCGCTAATGCGTGGATTATGAATATGACGAATGGCCGATGGACCAATACCGCTAAAACCGATAATTTTTATTACGTCTGGGCGGTTCGTTCGGGATCGGCCGGAGTCGTGAATCTGCCGAAAACCGGCCAGACGAGCAGCTACGCAGCGGGTGATGACGGCGATTTGGAAAAGGGCGTTGCCTGGCCGGGCACACGGTTTACCGACAATATGAACGGAACAATAACAGACAATTTGACCGGGCTTGTATGGCTGAAAATAGCGTCCTGTATTGGTCAACAAACATGGGCAAATGGACTTACTGACGCGAATACACTGAACAGCGGCGAATGCGGGCTTACGGACGGTTCAGTTGAAGGCGATTGGCGCATGCCGAACGCTAATGAACTGCATAGCCTGATAAATTTTGAACAAATGAATCCTGCCGGAGGGTTAAGTGGGGAGGGATTCGCTGTGCCAAATTGGTGGTATGTGGTGTCCACTACCAACGCCTCTGATACTGCCACGTATGCGTGGACCATTATGATGGGCAACGGCAACATGGACAATTTAAACATTAAGGCAAACGCTGCCGACTATGTTTGGGCGGTAAGGGACGCTAAATAAAAACATTTGTTTTACTATCCGCATAAACCAGCGTCCTGCAGGCTTACATCGCCTGCAGGACGCTGGTTTATGCCGCACAAGACCACAGGGGACATCCCTATAATGTTCCCGTCAAGAGACAAATCTATTTTTTGAAAATACTATAATTTAGGTTAAGTAAAATTCGCTTCTCTTTCTGAAGGCACGTCCGCCTTTCGTCGGCGAGGCAGACGTGCCGGTTTCTTTCCTTGATATTCACCGTGGTTGGATTTTGTTATGATTTCGTAAAGAAGATTGAAAAACTGACTGATCGGCCTAAGGCTGTCTTCACGAGTCTAAAAAAATTACGCATCCTGCAGTGAAATTTCTTGAATAATTGCCAAACAGATGTTACAAGCAACGCACAAGTGCGTTACTTGTAACGGGTTAATAACATGAAAAAACAATCAGATAGGATAAAAGATTGGCGTGAGAGGCAAAAAGCTGAAGGGAGGAGCTCCATCACCGTTCTGCTTTCTCAGGAAGCTCGATTATTCCTCACCGAGGAGAAGGAAAAAACCGGAGAAAGTTATGCCGTCATAGTCGAAAAGGCGCTTCAATCTCTTAAAAAACATGGCTACAGGCGGCCCGGCTTGAAGTATTTTCCCAACCGGGAGGATGTCCCGGAGAGAATATCCACAAGGGATCATCAGCCATCCGTCATCCCCAAAATAAGTCACGAAAGCACAGCGCAACCCAAGATGCTGATTGATGATCTTGCCAACTATCCAAGGATCGAGGATGTCAAGCGCGAACAGGCTGAAAAAAGGAAGAATGGTCTGCAGGATTTGAACTTCAACGAAGGACTCTTTGCCCGGCTGCTTCGCTCCTCGGCAGGCATCATCGGCATCGGCCCTAATCGAAAAAGGTTCAAATAGTCAACTGCGTTAAGGCAAGTCATTCACGTACAAGGTACCCGAATTGATATTTTGAAGTACGGCCCCTAAGTACAGTCCAGAGATAAAAGCCGGGATCCAAAAAGAAAGGAATGCATAATTAAGTCTTGCGGCCCTGAATTCCTGTAGACAGCAGAATCGATCGGCATCTGCAGTCACCTTTTTTGTTTCCCGTCCGTCATCAATCCTTGTTTTCCGAGAGCGAAATATTTATGAGCAGTGCGATAAAAATTGACAGACAGACGGAACTTCCCTATGTTTGTCGAAACATAACACAATGTCTTATCAAAGGGATGGATCCATGACGACCGAAGGGGAAGCGAATCGGGGCGAGCGAATTGCGACAAGCAGCTGCGCCGGCGACTGCGGCGGACGTTGTCCGCTCAAGCTGTATGTGCAGGACGGGAAGGTCATGAAGATTACAACTGATGACCGGTTCGGTCCGGATCTCCATGCTTGCGCCCGCGGCCTGACCCAGCGGGATGTCCTCTATGCGGCGGACCGGATCACCGTGCCTTTGCAGCGGACTGGCCCCCGGGGGAGCGGCAAATTCGCGCCGATCAGTTGGGATAAGGCCCTGGATACCGTTTCCGCGGCCCTTAAGAAGGCCAAAGAAAAAGACGGGCCGCAATCCGTTTTCCTCATGGACCACTCCGGTTCGGTAAGCCTGCTGCACGGGACGCAAAAAGCAAGCCGTCGCTTCTTTTCCTTCTTCGGCGGCTGTACCTCCTGGCGCGGCAATTCGTCCATGGAAGGGGCGGTGTTTTCTTCCAAGGCGACCTTCGGCACAATCTTCACGGGCAACTCGCGCGACAATTTTCTTTCTTCCCAACTCATCATCCTCTGGGGCTGGAATCCTCTCGATACGCGCTTCGGTCCGGAGACGGCCGGATACCTGATGAAGGCGAAGGAGAGAGGCGCGAAGATCATCTCCGTCGATCCCCGGTCGAACAACTCGGCCGAAAAGCTGGCTGACCAGTGGATCGCTGTTAAACCGGGCACAGATTCCGCGCTGATGATTGCCATGGCTTATGTACTGATTGCGGAAGATCTGTATGATCGAACTTTCATCGAAACGTACACGTCCGGATTCGAAGAATTCAAAGCCTATGTGACGGGAGCGGCGGACAGCATACCCAAGACGCCTGCCTGGGCAGAGGAGATCACCGGAGTGCCGAGGGAATCGATCGAAAGACTCGCCCGTGATTACGCCACGCAGAAGCCTGCGGCCCTTTGTGCCGGATGGGCTCCGGGGCGATCCGCATTCGGCGAGCAATACCACCGTGCAGCCGCGACGCTCGCGGCGATGACCGGGAATATCGGCATCCAGGGCGGCCATGTGTCGGGTGGGACCGATGTCAAAATGGAGGGCTTTCTTTGGGGCTCGCTCGAAGTGCCGGGGAGCAAAAACCCCGCCGTGCACATCACGGATATCTATAATCTCCTTTTGAAAGGGAAAGCGGGCGGGTATCCGAGTGACATCCGGGTTCTCTACATAGTCGGCTCCAACATGCTCAACCAGTTTTTGAATTTAAATAAAGGGATCAGGGCACTGCAGGCTCCGGAGTTCACCGTTATCCATGAACTGTTCATGACTCCTACTGCCCGCTATGCCGATATCGTTCTGCCGGTAGCGCACTTTCTGGAAAGGGAAGACATCGGCCAGCCTTTTGTCGGGGGAACGTATGACATTGTCATGGAGAAGGCGGCGGATGCGTTAGGCGATGCCAGAACCGATCTGGCCATCTTCACGGAACTCTCTGCCCGCCTGGGTCTGGCAGGTTTCAACGACAAGACGGACGGGGAATGGCTCAAAGAGTTTGTATCCCAAACGCCCGCGTTGCCTCCCTATGATGTTCTCAGAGATATTAAAGTTCATCGCGTCAACCCCGCCAGACCCCTGGTGGCTTTTCGCAAGCAGATTAATGATCCCGGGAATAACCCCTTTCCGACGCCGTCCGGGAAGATCGAGATTTTCAGCCAGAAGATTGCCGCGATGAAAAATCCTCTGATTCCGCCGATTCCGCAATTCATCGATGCCTGGGATGGACCGCGCGATCCGCTTGCCAAAAAATATCCGCTGCAACTTGTCAGTCCGCATTCGAAGTTCCGGGTGAATTCCACGCTCGACAATATCCCGCGTCTCAAAAAAATTGCCGACGATGCAGTATGGCTCAGTCCTCAGGATGCCCAAGCGCGGAGAATCAGAAACGGCGACAAAGTCAGGATCTATAACGATCGGGGTCAGTTGGTGGTAACCGCAAAGGTGACTGCGCGTATCATGCGGGGTGTGACCAGCCTCGATGCCGGGGCCTGGTATCAACCTGATGACACGGGAGTCGATCACGGCGGCTGCGTCAACGTTCTTACCCGGGACGAAAAGACACCGGCCGGCGCTTTCCCGAGTAATACCTGCCTCGTGCAGATTGAAAAATACGATGGCGCATGAAAATTTTTAAAGATGAATCGCGGGTAAAGATTTCCCGGCATCAAGGTCAATAGCGGGACATCCTCTATTGTTCCCGTCAAGAGAAAAACCGCATTTTAAAAATGTAATTATCTCGGTTAAGTAAATTTACGCCTTTTTTGTACGTAAAAGGGATGGGCTGAAAAGGGAAGACAATGAAAACAGGATGGGTCCGGGAGGCGGTGAAGTTCAGGACCCGGCGCACAGCCCGAGCCTGGAGACGGGCTTGACTACCTGAAACGGGGCGTTGAATGAAAACCAACAAGCAAACACAACGCGATGAACGCTTTGCCCTGATGCCGCTGCGTGAGCTTGCCGATCAGGCCTTTTCACGCGCGGCGGGTGCACATTTGATCGGCGGCAATCACGTGCGTTTGCTTAAGGATGCGAAGGAAAATTATCCGGCATGGCTAAGAGCAATCCATGCGGCCAAAAGACATATCCACTTCGAGAACTATATCTTTTGCGACGACAAGACGGGCCGCGAGTTTGCAGAGGCCCTGATCGCGAGGGCGCAAGAAGGTATTGCCGTCCGTCTCATATACGATTGGCTGGGATGCCTGGGCAATGCCTCACGCCGGTTTTGGAGCGGCCTGCGAGCAGGCGGTGTGGACGTCCGATGCTACAATCCCCCGCGGTTGGACAGACCGCTCGGATGGATCTCACGCGACCACCGGAAGACATTGACGGTGGATGGCGAAATCGCCTTCGTCACCGGTTTATGCGTGGGCCAAAAGTGGCGCGGAGATCCTGAACGTAAGATCGAGCCCTGGCGCGATACCGGCGTTGAAATCCGCGGCCCTGCGGTCACGGAAGTGGAGCAGGCCTTCGCGCGGATGTGGGCCTTGACGGGCGAACCGCTTCCCGCCGCTGCGCTTCCCGTCAAGACGCAGCCCGCGGGCAGAACGAATCTGCGCATCGTGGCAACCGAGCCGGCAACGGCGGGCATGATGCGTTTGGACCAGCTCATCGCAGCCATGGGGCGCAAACGACTGTGGTTGACCGACGCTTACTACGCCGGTACGGCCACATATATGGAAGCCTTGCGGGCCGCCGCCAAAGACGGCGTCGACGTCCGCCTGCTGCTGCCGGGCACAATGGATGTTCCCCTGATGCAGACACTGTCGCGCACAGGCTATCGGCCGCTTTTGGAAGCGGGCGTGCGCGTGTTCGAGTGGAACGGGACGATGCTGCACGCCAAGACGGCTGTTGCCGACGGAACCTGGGCCCGCGTTGGTTCAACCAACCTGAATATCACCAGCTGGATAGGAAACTGCGAACTGGATGCGGTCATCGAAGATGCATCATTCGCCGCTGAAATGGAAGAGATGTATAAGCGGGATCTTGACCACGCAACGGAAATCGTTCTCGATCGGCGCCGGCACCCGCAGGCAGTCGTCACGTCCCGCCGTAAGCGCGTTAAAGCCGGCGGCAGCGCCAGCCGCGCCGCCACCGGAGCGGTGAGAATCGGGCACACCCTTGGCGCGACCCTGATCAATCGCCGGGTACTGAACCCGATGGGCGCCCGTCTTACAGCCATCACCGGTCTGATGCTGTGCGCATTGGCGGTGCTGTTCGGGCTGTTTCCCAAGGCGCTGGCCTATCCGCTGGTCGCTCTGGGCGCCTGGGGAGGCCTCACCCTGCTTTATCGGGGGTATCAACTGGCCAGACAGCGCAAAATGAATAAACGTGAATGAATCACCCTATCCACAATCCTTCCCGCCGGACCTGCTGCCCTGAGGGCGTATGGTTCAGATAATTGACCAAGCCATCAGGAAGAACCAGCGTCCCAGTATTCTCACACGAAATTTGAAAGGACGCTTTCCGGAGAGCTCCAATCAGGCCGACTATTTGAAGATCTGAACTGTCCGGTTGAACTCAAAAACTTTAATCCCTGTGCTCAGAAGCAACTCCTGTCCGGACAGCACGGTTTTAATCAAGACCGATTAAAAAAAGCATAACCGCCATGAACGAAGACTGTTATCCAAAAACTTCTTCCCATTGCAGCAGCGACCGCTTCACCTCCAACCGGATTACGATGCAATCCGTCAGGCTCTGAAAGATATAATTATGAAAGAGCATTGATATCTTTAAACGTGTGTTTGAAAAAGTGAGCGAATCCTGTTTTACTGAGATCATTGGATTTCAAAAAAACATTTTTCTCTTGACGGGAACATTATTGGATGTCCCTATGTTCGGGACCAAAAAGAAAATAAAGATCAACCGGAATCTGGAGGAAAAGCAGGTGAAAATGTACAGGTACTTTCAAACATTATTTATTTTACTGCTCGCAGGCAGTGCGTTTATGCCGTTTTATGCACACGCCGAAGAGGGGCCCCGGCCGGCGATTTTTAAGGCCATTGTTAACGACAGCATAGACAAGGTCAAAGCCGCCATAGACAGCGGTGCAGATATCAATGTGGTTTGGAAAAAAGAGACCCCGCTGTGCTTTGCGCTCTCTTACGGCAAAAGGTGGGAAGTCGCGAAAGTGATCATTCAATCGCCCAGGGTGGACATCGACAAGAGAGGCACCAAGGTTGACGGATTCGGTAATGAATGGGAACGCACGCCGTTGCTGATTGCAGCAGAAAACGGACAGACGGAAATCGTTGATCTTTTGCTGAAAAAAGGCGCCGATATCAACGCCAGGGACCGGACAAATGGTGCACCGCTGTCCCAGGGAAATTCAGCGTTAATTTTGGCTGCCGCGATGAATCATCTGGATACGGTCCAGCTTCTTCTGGCCCAGGCAAAAAAACCCGATGTCCTTCTGAAGGAAAGAGAAGGCAAAACGGCCTTCTGGTTTGCAGTGGCCAATGAAAATCTGGAGATGGTTAAACTTCTCTACAGCCACGGCTCAAAAATCAATCTGCCGGACAAAACAGGAGCATCGGTACTGACAACCACCGTTTTACACAAGAAATACGATGTGCTGGACTTTCTTGTCTCCAATGGCGCAGACATTAATAAGGCAGACAACAAAGGATACACACCGCTCATGGAGGCCATTGCCTGGAAGAATAAAAATCAGGCAGTGGTCGTAAAATATCTGGAAAAGTTTCTCACCTTCAAGCCCAGGCTGAACCATGTAGCCGGCGATTATTCAGCCTTGCATGAGGCTACCCACTATGGTTTTGTGGAAGCCATCGGACTCCTGCTGGACAATGGAGCAAATATCAACCTTTTATCCCCGGCCAGCGGCCGCACCGCTTTATATGTCGCCGCAATGTCAAAAAATATCGCTGCGGCCAAATACCTCATTTCGCGCGGGGCTAAAATTGAAATTCAGGACAAAGCCGGTTACACCCCGCTGACAGCGGCAGTCATAGTGACTGATCCGGAAATGGTCCAGGCCCTGATTGAAGGAGGAGCAGTTATAAACACCGGATCCTCCGCAAGTAATCTGACGCCGTTGGTTATGGCAGCCGGCAATCCTGACCCTTTTAAACACAAAAGCTACATCAAGATCATGAATATTTTATTGGACAATAAAGCAGATATTGACTTCGCGGCATCCGATGGAAGAACCGCGTTAATTGCCGCAGCCATGTGCGCTGACCAAAAGCAGGCCCTCGAAAAGGTTTCTTTGCTTTTGGATAGAGGTGCAAAACCCGATATGGTAAAACACGGTGGTGAAACGGCTTTGATGCTGGCCGCAGGCAGAGGCAATGATAAGGTTGCCGAACTGCTCGTCGAGAAAGGCGCCGACGTGAATCTGAAAAACGGCGCCGGTGAAACGGCCATGAGTTATGCAAAACGTTCCGGGAAAACCGCAATCATCGCACTTCTGGAATCTAAGGGCGCGAAACCCGATGCACCTGTTGTCATGAAAAATATCCTTGTCAAAGAACTGATCGGGATATGGCAGGGTTATCAGGATGGGATGCCGCAGGCGATCTTCAAACTTGCCTTGAACAAAGACAATACTTTTGATTTTGTTTCCCGATTGACGCCGGAAGTCCTGAAGACGCTCCCTAAAGGCTCTGTGAATCCGGTCATTGCCGCCCAGAAAGGCACTTATACTTTTAACAATGACATTCTGATCCTGAATCTGGCCGGCGCGGCGCCGGTTTCCAGGAAGTGGAAACTGGAAAACAGGATGTTGATACTGGACAATATCATCAGATTAAAAAAAATGAAATAACCTCTCTGATGTTTGCAGCGGATGAGAGGAATTGAGGTCATTACCGGATACAAGGATCATGTTTAGAGCGGCGACGTGAGAAGTTTCCCTTCATTTTAAATTGGCCGGGCGGTTTGCCAGATTTGTTTTGACACGGTTGAGGCCTGCCTTTCTCCTCAACCGGCAGCGGCGAACGTCGATGGCGCTCTTGGATAAATGCATAATAGAGAATAGAGGAACATTATAAGGATGTTCCTATGTTCCCTTCCTGAACCGGATCGCAATCACATGTCTTTGACCTCCGACACCAGGCGGTCAAACTGCTCCACATTGACGACCGGCGAGGTGCTGAAGGAAATGCCCGTCAGGTTGTTCAGGCCGACGGAGGCTGCCAGAGCCTTATCCCCATCCGGAAAGTCCAGCGTAAGAACCAGGTCGTGCTCTCCCAGAACGGCATACATGGAAATGATTTTTCCGCCATTTTTTTCGATAATCTTAACAGCTTTTTTTGTCCGGTCAGCGGACGCGCCCTTCAGCGATTCCTGATTGTATTTTCCAAACATCATAAATATCGGCATAGGTTGCCTCCTTTCGACTTATCGGAATAAACCCCGGGCGGGAATTCCGGCTTTGATCTCTCCAGGTCAGTAATTGGCGTCGGAGAACCGCGCCGGCTTAGGATTGACGAGTCTTTCATAATCTTTATACTTCATGCGGAACACTTCCGTGTGCGAGCCCGCGTTGAAAGCAATCTCTTTGTCCCGGGAAAGACTTCTTTCGGAATAAACATCCATGCCGTAAAGATTGCCGAAGGGCGGCATCGCGCCGGGCGCGCATTCCGGAAAGAGATTCTTGAATTC
>Ga0351971_1193_pt1 | contig 12042 bp, 10 predicted proteins | sample BONcelFGM3001F11_FD_206746 | JGI IMG/M metagenome (GOLD analysis project Ga0351971, IMG submission 206746) | Enriched cells from coal bed in the Powder River Basin, Montana, United States - BONCAT cells FGM rep2 HSBNCT.FGM.300.1.F11 ...
TCCGTCACCTGATCGACCTGTTTGCGCAACGCCTGGGAAATCTGTTTCGGTTTAACCACACCTTCTTCAATCAGCGTCTGGCCGAGTTTTTTATCCGGCGACGCGGATCTTGTTTTCAGCGTTTGCTCGAGCTTTTCTTTCGAAATGAGTCCCTCATCAACAAGGATTTCCCCAATCTTCTTCCCGCCGATTTCAGTATCAAAACCCTGTTCAATTTTATGGATCCTCGACGTAAGGGCCGGGATATCCAAATCAGCATAGGCAATGGTCTTCCCTTCCAGAGCATCACGGAGTTGGCCTATTAACGTTTTGAGTGCGTCAGCGCCGTCGAGCACGACGTCGATCAGAGCCGGTGTCACGGAAATTTCACCATTGCGGGTCCGGTCGAGCAGACTTTCCAGATTATGAGCCAGAGATCTGATTTCTTCCAGATTCAGAAAGCTGGCAACCCCTTTAATGGAATGGAAAGGACGAAATACGGCATTGATATAATCTTTATTTTCCGGTTCGTTTTCCAGGTTCAGGATATTTATTTCAATTTCTTCAATATATTCAATGGCTTCCGCGATAAAGTCGCGGGTCAGGGATTCGTCCTGAATCTGAACTGACGGCGTACATTCGTATTTTGTTTCCTGGGCCTCCGCCGCTATCTGCTCGGATGGACTGTCCGGTGTGCTTGTGGAACCGGGCACACCGGACACGGCGCCCACTTGCTCGAGAAATTCGTGGATACTTCCGTTGTACTTGCCGGTATCATGAAAGCTGTCGGCTATTTCCTGCATCAGATGGATGCCGCTTTCAAACACATTCGCTGCGCGCGTTTTATCTTCAACCCCATCAAGAATGGTTCCTTCCAGGATCTGACTCATGGCGGATGCGCAATGCCTGACGGGATCGACTTTCAATCTTTCCGCTTCATCCATGATGGGCTCGAGTTGGTTAAGGAACTTGCGCGCCGTCGGAATATCCAGATCTGTCGTATCCATAAAAACGTATTCCTCGGCCAACGCATTCAAAAGCCTTATTAAATTTTCATCGTTCATAATTACACCATTTTAATGATTTCTGAAGCGATCTGTTCAATCGAAACAACCTTATCCACGGCCCCCAATTTCACAGCTTCCTTAGGCATACCAAACACAACACACGATTTCTCATCCTGAGCGATGGTGCCGGCTCCGGCTTTCTTCATGTCCAATAAGCCTTCCGCCCCATCTGACCCCATGCCTGTAAGGAGGACACCGATCGCGTTCGCGCCGGCGTACTTCGCGGTAGACTTAAAAAGCACATCAACAGCAGGGCGCTGGTGATGAACCATGGGTCCTGTTTTAATTTCGACATAATACCGGGCTCCACTCCGCCTCAAGATCATATGATAATTTCCGGGTGCAAGAAGAGCGGTCCCGGGCGTCACGGAATCGCTGTTTTCCGCCTCTTTGACTGTTATTTGAGTGAGATCATTGAGCCGCGCGGCAAATGCCGTAGTAAAATTAGCCGGCATATGTTGAACGATGATGATCCCCGGAGAGTTTGGCGGCATTTTGGTTAAAACTTTCTTGAGGGCCTCCGTCCCGCCGGTAGATGCTCCAATTGCTATTACTTTATTGGATGTTTGTGCCAGTGCACACATGGGCTCCACGGAGGACGAAGCGTTGGTCGCTGATTCATCACGCTTGACAATTCGTACTTGAGAAGCAGCCCTGATCTTATCCACCAGCTGTGCCGACATATCGCTCACGCTATACGCCACATCGGGCTTGGCAATCACATCGACTGCCCCGATATCCATCGCCTCCAGCGTGAGTTTGCCCCCCCGGGGAGTAAGAGAACTGACGATGATCGTCGGCAGTGGATAATACTTCATCAATTTCCGAAGAAACGTAAGGCCGTCCATGCGCGGCATCTCAATATCCAGCGTCACGACATCCGGTTTCAGGTTGACGATTTTTTCCCGAGCGACATACGGATCGGGTGCCACCCCCACCACCTGGACATCAGGATATTTCGACAGTTCTTCCGAAAAAATCTTCCTGACGACAGCGGAATCATCAACGATGAGCACCTTAATTATTTTCACATAGCCGTCCTTTGTCGTGGGCACAATGGATCCTTAGAATCACAATTGATTTATCTTTTTTCAGGCTCCAGATTCAGGACGATACCAAGATACCGGTTATCTGAATCAAACGTCAGGCTCAGAGCCGCATGAGAATCTTCTGAAAGTTTGTCCGATTTTTTCACATAAGCCGGAATCGACAAATCGAACACTTCTTTGGGTTCCAGCTTATTGAGAAAATTGCCCGCAATCATATTCAGTGCTTCCTTGGCGCAATCCTCCATGGTCTTATCCGTTACTTCTTTGGGCTCCAGACCCAACATGTTTTGCACCATGACACTGGCTATGCCCCTGGATAAATACGATTTGATCTCTCCCTTCAGGGGACCGCTGAATTGAATCGATGTCATTAGGTCATATTGAATGTCTTCGTCATAAGGCTCAAGAAAGACGAAAAACATTTTTTCGAATACATCAAAAATCGAGTTCATCAGCATTTCTTGGATTTTCTTCGTATTGCCCATCATGTCCGACTCCTATGACTTCGTAAAGTACTTTCTTTATTTCTTCCGGCAGGAACGGCTTCTTGATAAAGCCCCTCGCTCCGCGCGCAAAAGCATCCTTCATGCGCAGGTCGGAACCCTCCGTTGTAACCATGATTACGGGGATTTCCTTCAGTGTTGGACTTTCTGCAAGGAGGTCCAGCAGCTCCAGACCATTGATTTCCGGCATGTTAATATCCGAAATGATCACATCCACCCAGTTTTCCGCGAGCAGTTCCATCGCCTGTCTTCCATCACTCGCTTCGAAACATTTATCCATCTGGAAGCCGGACAGCACAACGATCTTTTTAACGACCGCCCGTATGGAACTGGAATCATCCACAATCAACACATTGAATGACATAGGCTTACCTTTCCTTGCTGCTTCTATATGATTCTGGTGAGGTCTCGGGCGCCGTTAAAATCATCCGACAGCATCACCATACTTTTTTCCAGGTCTCTCATTCTTAAGTTGAATTTCTTAAGCAAAGCGCCCACCGCTCGCTGAGCCAGGCCTTCCACGGAACTGCCGATCCCCATCATCAAACAAGCCTCGTCCGCCATATAAACAATCCAAGGCATAATTTTGTCTTCCTTTTCGAGCAGGTCCGGCCGATGATGAAAAGAAATGGCATCGCATATTTCACCGGGAAAATTCCAATGCTCAGCAATTTTTCCACCCAGTTCGGCATGATTAATGCCGATAACAGTTTCCTCCGCTTCCAGAAATGACATACCGCGCTCGGCAACCATAAGTGCAATTTCTGTCAGTTCATCACGAACAAATTCGCCCATAACGATTTTCCCTACATCATGAAGAAGCGAAGCCGTGTAAAGAGTTGTATTCTCCTCTCCTGTAATCATTTTGGACAAAATCTGTGACATCAAGGCGACGGCGACAGAATGTTCCCATAAATCCGTAGCATTATCGAAATATCCCGAATAACCTTTTTTATAGTATTTGGAAATTCCCGCCGTTTGAATGGCCCGTAAAAGATTTTTCTGACCGAGATACATAACGGCATCATTGATCGTACTGATTTTGTGCTGAGAACCCAAATACATTGAATTAGCCATCTTCATTATATTTGCCGTGATTGAGGGATCGTACTTAATAATGTTTACCACTTGCAATACCGAGTAGTCCTCTTTACTCAGCAATTGCGCAACCTTGTTGCCGGTTGCAGGAAATGCCGGAATCGTGTCAATGGATTTCAGGATACGGTCGATGATCTTCATAATTCTTTCATTTCACCTCCGGAGCACCGGACAAACGTTCTGCCTGTCGCGATTTCCAGACGAACCGTACGGTTGTGCGTCGCACCTGTGTCTTCTGCGGCAATCAGAATATTATTTTTCCAGAATATTTTTCTCATAGCCATAATATTCTTCTGACCGATTCGAAAGAAGTTGGTATCATCAAGGATGCTGGCGCCGCCGGCAACTTTGACAATCATCCGTTTCTTTTCCGCCCCCAGACCATAACAGGCTTTAAACAGCACGGGAATGCCCGTATCTGCGAACATCGCCGGATTGTCTTTCGCCTTCTTTTCATCCAGAATGGAATCCGGAAGCATATAATGCAGCAATCCCCCGACCCGCGCGACAGGGTCGTACACGGAGATGCCGATGCACGACCCCAGCGCATAGGTGATGATCATGTCATTCGAATTGCCGCTGATCTTGATTTCCGATATTCCGACGATCAAATCGCTCATAACCTATTTCACGTAAACGCTTGGTTCAACATAATTAAATTGATGTTTCAACCCGGTTAAACTTTCCGAATGACCGACAAAAAAATAGCCGCCGCTTCTTAAAGAATCATAGAACTTATTCACCAGAATATTCTGCGTTTTTTTGTCGAAATAGATCATGACATTGCGACAAAAGATAACATCAAAATTATTCTGCGCGTGAAATCGGTCCATCAGATTGAATCGCTGATACGTGATCATTTTTTTGATGTCATTTTTTAATCCGGACATAACCCGCGGATTGTCCCGTTCCCACTTGAAAATATCTTTTTAAAATTTCCGGACTAATGTTTTTAATGCTTTCCTGCCCGTAAATGCCTGCTTCGGCAATTTTCAATACCTTCGTTGAAATATCCGTTGCCAGTATCGAGACATCAAAAGAATGCTGGCCAACGGTTTCTTTTACAGTAATGGCCAGTGTATAAGGTTCTTCCCCTGTTGAACATCCCGCAGACCATATTTTGAAATTATTCCTGGATCCCCGATGAGCCGTTTTCTCGATCGCCAGAAGAATAATATGGCCAAGCGTCGCGAAGTGCGATTCTTCCCGAAAGAAGGATGTCAGATTGGTCGATATCGAGTCAATCATAGACACCAATTCATTGGTTCCTTCTTCAGTTGTCACATAGCGATAGTACTCAGAAAAGGACTTGTAGCTGCCCGCCCGAAGTCGTTTACTGAGACGCGCCTTGACCAGTTCTTTTTTGCCTTCATGCAGATAAATTCCGCATTGTTCATAGACAAGACGACTGATTTTTTCAAAATCATTGTTTTTCAGCTCGAAAGTGCTCATGGTCATGAATCAGTATTTTCTTTCAATCTTTTTGAATCAATGGGAAAAATAAGGGCTTTGCTATTATTTACCTTTTCGAAATCCGGAATTCTTTAATCCTGGCAACAATTTTGATTAACAAAAGCAATCCTTATGCCAAGGATTAAGAGTAATATTCATCGATACGCATTGATGATTCGGGCTATATCATTTGTTCAATTTCAAACAAACCGGAATTTTCATAATAATTCATCGTTTTAGTCGGCAAAAAGAATGAAATACTTGAGATTAATATAGCATTTATTAAAACATCTGTTTATTTTATGATGGTTGGATCATTTACGGCAGCCGAGGTTCGTTTTTTGACGGTCTTAGTCATTTTAGCATTGTATTTTAGTTGCCTTTATCTTATAGAAAACGACGGTCAGAGCCGCGTAAAAGATTGTTTGTTACTCTTCTTGCAGGAATTCATATGAAGAATGGAAAAATCCTCATCGCTGACGATAACGAACTGAACAAGGAAACACTGACTGAAATATTGAGAGACGAGGGGTATGAAGTCAGAGCCGTCAATGACGGCCGCGAAGGCATCGAAGCTTTCCTTGAAGATAGATACGATATCATCATTACCGACCTGCGGATGCCCGACGTCGACGGGCTGGAATTCCTCAAATACGTCAAGAATACAAACAAAGACAATATCGTCATTATGATTACCGGACACGGCACGGTTAATGCCGCGGTGTCCGCCATGAAAATGGGCGCCTTTGACTTTATTACCAAACCCGTCAAAGATGATCTCGTCAAATTATCAGTCGTCCGCGCGATGAATTTCGCCAAACTTCGTAATGAAAACAAATCATTAAAGGAACATCTCAAGGCAAAACAGGATTCCGATAAAATTATCGGTTACAGCGACTGCATGAAAAAGGTTTTTGATACGATCGACAAGGTATCCAATTCCGACAGTACGGTTCTGATTGCCGGCGAGAGTGGAACCGGTAAAGAACTCGTCGCCCGCGAGATACATTTCAAAAGCGATCGAAGAAACCAACCGATGATCCCGGTGAACTGCGGGGCCATTCCTGAAGAACTACTGGAGAGTGAACTTTTCGGACATGAGAAAGGCGCTTTCACAGGCGCCATTCGCAATCGAATGGGCCGATTTGAACTGGCCCAGGGCGGCACCATTTTTCTTGATGAAATCGGGGACATGAGTCCTGCGCTTCAGGTCAAGGTCCTGAGAGTTATTCAAGAAAAACAATTTGAGCGCATCGGCGGCGTCAAAACCATTAATGCAGATGTCCGCATTATCGCCGCCACGAATCAGAATCTGGAAAGAGCTGTGGCCGAGAAGCAATTTCGCGAAGATCTCTTTTATCGTATTAATGTCATTCCCATTAATTTGCCCGCATTGCGGGAACGCGGCTCCGACATTCTGATTCTGGCCAATCATTTTTTAGCGACATTCAACAAGCTCAAGAAAAAAAATGTTGAACACATTTCGACTGAAGCCGTCAGCCATTTGATGAATTATCACTGGCCGGGCAATGTCCGGGAATTGCAAAATTTGATCGAAATGCTCGTGGTTATGAAAGAAGAAGGTGAAATCAACGTTGACGATTTACCTGCAAAGATCCGCAACATTTCGGGTGCTGAGGCTCTGGGCAGGAGCGTTGCATTTTCCAAAGACGGTATTGACTTCAACGACAACATTAACCGCCTGGAAAAAGACCTTCTCATCGAGGCTCTGAAAATGACGGGCGGCGTCAAGAACCGCGCAGCAAAGCTTCTCAACCTGAACCGCACCACACTGGTTGAGAAACTCAAGCGATTAAATATCACCGGCGGCAACGTGGACAAGCCATAGCCGACTATGATGGCATCGATCATCAATCTTCTATCTGCCTCCTGGCCGCCTTTCCCGATGGGTTGATCACTTATTCCATGAATGCGCGTTCAAGTCTCTTCCGGTTTACACTTAACGGTTTCGTAAAATTTCCGGAAACGTTCGTTAATTGTTAAACCTCCTTCGTCGGACGAAAATTCCGGTTTGATCCTCTTGACGAAATACATCTCCACCGTTCCTTTGTTTTTTGCCATAATCCGACCGCGGGCTTCCGTTTCAAAATAATCCTTAATCAGGATATACGTCGATTCAGAAATATTGATCTTCCCTTTGTAACCTGAGGATTCCATCCGACTGGCCAGGTTTACGGAATCCCCCCAGACATCATAGATAAATTTCTTTTCGCCCACAACGCCCGCCATCAACGGCCCCGAATTTATACCGATGCGAATTTCAAAAACGGGACGGCCCGAAGACGCCTTCTCCCGATTGACCTTGTCAACCAGCGACTGAATTTCCAGAGCGCCGAGCACGGCGTCTATGGCATGTGCCTCGTTAATGGCCGGCACGCCGCCGGCATACATATACGCATCGCCGATGGTTTTCAGCTTTTCGAGACCATACTTGTCCATAACCCGATCAAAGCTGGAAAATAATTCATGAAGCTCCTGAACAAGGCGATCCGGTGTGAGTTTTTCCGCAATTTCCGTAAAGCCGACAAAATCCGTAAAAGCGATCGTGGCCGATGGAAAAAATACCGGCCTGACCCGACCCAGATCCTTAAGCTCCCGGGCGACGGCGGCCGGCAATATATTCAAAAGCAGCTTGTCAATCTTTTCTTTATCCAATTTTAACTCTGCGCGCTGTTCTTCAATCTTTTTCGATTTCAGCCAGCTTTCGTAACGTTTTTTATCCATCAGGTATATGAAGATTACAGCAACGACAGCTACGCTCAGCAGATCATGCAAACTGTAACGGGCTCTGACCGTTTGAAAAGACATACCTTCGAAATACCCGACAATAAAGAATGTAGCCAGTGAGGCTCCCAGAACGATCAGTGCCGACTGCCTCTTAACAGGGACGACAGCCAGCATGGTCAGGATAAAGAGGTTGCCTCCCAGATACACGGGATCGGCTTTTGCCAGAGCGGTGATCAGTCCGCAGGAAATTGCGAGATAAGCGCCGAGAATATTCAAAAATTGCAGATTGCGTTCGGGAAACCGTCTGGAGATGTAAAGGATGAAAATAACCAGGCTGACAGCAGACATGCCTGCGCGTATCACGGGAAGAAGCGGTTCTTCGGGATGAAGTTGACGGTCAAGAGGGATATAAGGCAGCCAGGCCACCATTGTGATCAGCAAGGCGAAAAAGAGAATCCGGCCGCATTGATAATTCAATTCCTGGTCAAACGTCGGCGGATACTCCGCGCGCACGCTTTCAAAAATGACAGAGGCTCGTAATCGCCCAAGCAGATTCCGTATGCTTGTCACATCATCCTCCTGCTTCCCGCCATCACCAGGACGTCGAAACTTTATGGATGCGGAGCGACATGGCAAATCTCCACTGGTCCCGGCTACCGTTTCAGCACATCAGATCCGTTCCGCAAGCCACAGGTGAATGTCTTTCATCACCATGCCCTTTTCCGGTTCGTTCAGGATTTCATGATAAAGGCCGTCATAAATTTTAAGTTCCTTATCCTTTGACGCGATGTGCTCGTAGAAATAAAGAGACGCATCCGGGGTGACGATCTGATCCGCGCCCCCATGCAAAATTAGACATGGACAAGCGTAATCGACCTGGCGGTTCATCAACCAGCGTGCCCCGCGAAGCAATGATTCGCTCATCAATCTTGTGGTGAATTCTTTAAGGTTCAGCGGATCTTCCCTGTAAGCCCGCACCACTTCAGGATCGCGGCAAACCATATCCGTCAAGGTGTTGACGATCGGGGCTCGGGGCGTTTCGCTGAAATCGACTCCTTCGAGAGCAGCAAGCACAGGCTGAATCATCACAGCCGCGCCGGAAAGCACCTGACCGGACAGACGTCCCGGATATTTCACGGCGCAAGCGGCGGCGATAAAGCCGCCGAGGCTGTGCCCAAGCATGAAGACGGGAAGGCCGGGATTTTCCAACCTCACCCTGTCTACAACTTTCTGGGCATCATCGATGAGCTCATTGAAATCGTTGATATACCCCCGGTCGCCGCCGGAACGCCCGTGTCCCCGGTTATCGAATCGATAGACCGAATATCCGAAATTGTTGAATTCGGCGGTTACGTACTGATAACGTCCCGAGTGTTCGCAGAGCCCGTGAACAATGACGATGACGGCCCGGGCATCCGCCAGGACATGTTTTGACACGAATAGATCGACATCATCTCCCGCCGTCAGGCGGACTTCTTGAACGTTCACTTTCATCTTAAACCTCCTCGTGTTGAACAACAGGATCAAAAATCTTTTGTTCATCGACCGCTCGGCAGTCGGACAAGAACACGGCAAGGAGAACCGCTGACGCCATGAACCCTCAATGGAAAGACAAACATCTCGCCATGACCGGCTATCCTGTGAGCTGCCTTTTCATCCAGATCTTCCACCAGAAATTTGGCCGACCCTGCGACCATGCGGTGGAATTCCAACGGATCGGAATGCTCGATGACGATATCGCCGGACAGAGCCAGGACGGCCGGAGGCAGCGAGAGCATTTGGCGCACCGCCTCCCGCGGAAGTATTGTCGATTGATTTTCCGGGGTTCTTAAAAAGAGAATATCTTCTTCGCGGTATGCCGTAAGGGATATCAACACTTCGGCTAAAGAAGGCGCATGCGTCAAATTCACCAGAAAGAAACGACCCATAAACCGTTCCGGCGGCAGAGCGTCCAGAGCGATACCCTCCTCCATAAAATGCGCCGGCGCATCGATGTGTGTCCCGCTCTGCGAACCCAGCGATATCCGGGATACGCGAAATCCATCGTTTCGAATAGTACTCCATTCCGATAGTTCAAAGGGCGGATCAGAATAGCTCCCGTGCGAATAGGGAATAAATGAGGGGTCCAGTGGTTTTGTCAGATCGATGATGATACTTACTTTGCTTCCGTTCAATTGCTCCTCCCGTCCCTAGGATTTTGATGCGTCAGGCTTGTCTCGCTGTCAATCGTTCGCGGTTCACGCCTTATTGAACTCTTCAAAAAGCATTGTAAATACGGCGCGACCCTGCGTCGCAGACCGGAGATCGGTGGAATAGCCGAACATAGCCTTGAGCGGCACTTTGGCTTTGATTTCCGAGATCGGCCCTTTCGGATTGACGGTTTGAATTTCGCCGCGACGGGCATTGATATCGCCGATCACATCGCCCATAAATTCACTGGGCGTGATAATGTCAACCATCATGATCGGCTCAAGCGTGATGGGGTCGGCAGCTTGGCATCCGTCACGGAAGGCCGTCGCTGCGGCAATTTTGAAGGCCTGCGCAGAAGACTCCCCTTCGCGATACGATCCGCCTACAATTTTTATGCTTACGTCGATGACTGGATAGCCGCTCAGCACTCCGCTCGACATGGCTTCCCGGAGACCTTCCTCTATGGCCTCGTAATATTCTGCCGGAATGATATCCTCAGTCAACTGATTGATGATCTCGTTACCTGTTCCCCGCCTGCGCGGCGAAAGCTCGATGCGGATCCGGCCATAATGCTTCTTATCGCCCAATTCTTTATCGAATACGCCGTCCGCTTCAACAACTTTCTGAATGGTTTCCCGATAGACCACGCGCGGTCTCCCGACGTTTACATGAGCATTAAATTCTCGACTCAGTCGGTCGACAATGATTTCCAGATGCAACTCGCCCATGCCCGATATCACCGTCTGCGCGGTCTCGTCTTCGTACTTGACGCGGAGCGTGGGATCTTCCTCCGTCAATTTGATCAACGCCTGGGAAAGTTTTTCCTGATCAGCGGGTGTTTTGGCCTCAATCGCCTGACTAATCACCGGTTCGTAAAACTCCATTTGCTCCAGTATGATCGGATGCTCTTCATCGCAAAGGGTATCGCCGGTGGTCGTTTCTTTTAATCCCAGGACCGCCACGAGTTCTCCCGCGTAAGCCTTATCGATCCTTTCCCGCTTGTTGGCGTGCATGCGCAAAAGTCTGGCGATCTTTTCACGCTTCTTTTTGACAACGTTGTAAACTTCATCATTTGCGGAAATTTGCCCGGAATAGATACGCAGATAGGTCAGTTTTCGTCCCTCATCCAGCATAATCTTGAAGGCCAGTGCAGCCAAGGGTTCTTTATCTGAACTCGGACGGATTTCTTCTAGCTTTGTTTTCGGATTAATGCCTTTGACCGGCGGAATATCCTCAGGAGAAGGCAGATAGCTGACGACAGCGTCCAGCACGGGTTGAATCCCCTTGTTCCGCAGCGCTGCACCGCACAAGACCGGCACAATTTTTAGGGCGATGGTCGCCCTGCGCAGAGCGGCATTTATTTGTGATACCGACAAGTCCTCACCGGTCAGATACTTTTCCGCCAGATCGTCATCGTAATCAGCCAGGGTCTCGATCAATTTCTCACGTTCGTGCGCCGCCTGTTCGGAATACTCATCAGGAATGTCTTCCGCTTGATAGTCTATACCCTGCGTGCTGTCATCCCAGATCAGCATTTTCCGCGATATCAAATCGATAGCCCCGCGGAATGTATCCTCGCTGCCCACCGGAATTTGAACGGGCACGGGTACGGAGCTGAAACGTTCACGCATCATCCGGATCACATGAAAATAGTCCGCACCGATGCGGTCCATTTTATTTATAAAAGCGATCTTCGGAACACCGTACTTGTCCGCCTGATGCCAGACGGTTTCCGACTGCGGCTCGACGCCCGCAACCGCACAGAAGACAACCACTGCACCATCAAGAACACGCAGGGATCGTTCAACTTCGATCGTGAAATCGACGTGCCCCGGCGTGTCGATAATGTGTATTTCGGAATTTTTCCAGGTACAGGTGGTCACCGCGGATGTGATCGTGATCCCTCTTTCCTGTTCCTGAGGCATCCAATCCATGACCGCTTCACCATCATGAACT
>Ga0351971_1195_pt1 | contig 11979 bp, 14 predicted proteins | sample BONcelFGM3001F11_FD_206746 | JGI IMG/M metagenome (GOLD analysis project Ga0351971, IMG submission 206746) | Enriched cells from coal bed in the Powder River Basin, Montana, United States - BONCAT cells FGM rep2 HSBNCT.FGM.300.1.F11 ...
GATCACAGAATAGATATTCTGGATGATGAAAAAAAAGAACTTGCCAGAAGAAACAAGTTATTACAGGAAGCTATTAACAGACTCGAAGAATTAAAGCAAATGATAATAAACCTTCAGGGAGAACTAAGGACTATGTATGTAGGGCAGATAAGTCAAAAGACCCTGTCCCAGATGGAATTATACAGAGCCCATATAAAAGACATAAGAGAAAGACAGATACCACAGCAACAGATTGTTATACAGCAGCGTCAGTTAGAAGTGGAAGAACAGAAAGAAATATTAAGGCTCGCCAATATGGAAGTAAAAAAATTCGAAAAACTTAAAGAAAAACAGTTAGAAGAACATAAAGAAGAAGTAAAAGCAAAGGAAATAAAAGAAACAGATGAGATTGCAGGTATAAAGTCTGCAAGAAAGATTATTATGAAGGAATAATCGGGTGGCGGGTGACGGGTGACGGGTGACGGATCTATCAGACGCTTCACTTTTCACGTTTCACTTTTCACAATTTATAAAAGTTAACATTTCGTTAAAGGTTTTGTAACAAAGGACTGGTAAAATTACAATAAAAGATAAAAAAATAAAAAAAGGAGGTAATAATTATGTCATTCATGGATAGAATACAGAATATTGAAAGCAGGTTCAATTCCATTGAAGCCCGTTTTAATCCTGATGCGGCTCAAACAAAGGTACCTGTAGGACAGGAAATGCAGGGACAGCAATCCTTTTCTCAGGTCTATCAGTCAATGATGCAGACAGGAGGAGGGAAGGTAAATTACGATCAGATGCAAATGGGATTTAATCCTTCTATGTCTGCCGCTGCAAGTTCCACTGGCAGCGAAAATCAATATGATCAATATATCAATGCATCTGCAAAGAAGTACGGAGTAGATCCGAACCTTATCAAAGGTATGATCAAACAGGAATCCGGATTCAATCAAAATGCAGTATCTCACTGCGGCGCCCAGGGACTCATGCAACTTATGCCTGATACTGCCAGAGAGTTAGGTGTACAGGATGCTTTCAATCCTGCACAGAATATTGACGGAGGAGCCAAATATATCCGTAAAATGCTGGACATGTTCGATGGTGATCTGAAGAAAGCCGTAGCTGCTTATAATGCAGGGCCAGGTAATGTTCAGAAACATAACGGAATTCCTCCTATAGAGGAAACACAGAATTATGTAGTTAAAGTGCTTGGTAATTATTCCAGTTATCGTTCAGGTGGATAATCTTTATAAGATCTCCTGATTTTTTTATAAAAGTTAACATTTCGTTAAAGGTTTTGTAACAAAGGACTGTTAGAATTACACTGAAAGATTAAGTAACCTTTTAAAGGGGGGAAATACAAGTGATTAACAGAGAAATAGGACAAAATTTCAACTCTTCTCTTACAGGGGCTTCACAGAGATTTGAAGAAAAAGAAGAAACAGAATCTAATGATTACAGTTTTGGTGATGCTCTCGCTGACAGAGAGACAAAGGCAGATAAAAAAGAGAAAAAAGAAATGGCAGAACAGGAAATAGAAAGAACAGAATCTCAGAGTGAAGTAAATAAAAGAGAAAATGAAAAATTTTTAGAAAGACAGAATATTCTCATAAGCACAAATAACCTGTCTGCCGGTCAGCAGATGGCAAACAATATGCCTGTGATGAAAAACCCTGTAAATACACCTGATATGAAACATGCTGCCAGAGGCAATCAAATTGCAAATCAGGGAGAAGTAGGGCTTAAAGATTTACAGAAACTCATGGCTCAGCGTGGAATTAGTTTCAGCCAGCTTGATCAACAGCAGTTAGGTAAACTGACTACAACTCATTCTAAAACAGAAGTAAACAGTTTTTTAAACCAGCTTGCAAAAAAACTTCGTTATGATGATAAGAATGAACTTGCTACAGGAACAGAGTTACTCGGTGACAAAAAAGAGGTAAAAGGTGAGAAGGTAACAAAAACAGGGGAAAAGAAACAGATCGGTGACAGAAAGGAAGAACTGGAAGGAGCAGCAGAAAATATTGATAAAAAGCAGGGATTGCCATTATCTCAGTTCTTTGAACAGGCAAAACTTTCTGAATTCAAGCAGGGTTCACCTATGGAACAGCAGATACTAAAACAGATTATGGACAGAATGGAAATTAACACTGAAAAAGCAAAATCTGAAGTAGCTCTGAGATTGAATCCTGAATATCTGGGAGAAGTTAAACTGAATATGACTGTAGATAAAGACAAAGGAACTGTTTCAGTTAACTTCAAGACTGGTTCTAAAACAGCGAAAAAGGCTCTCGAAGGAAATGTAAAGAGTCTTGAAGAAGCTTTCTCTGCAGCAGGACTTAAACTGGATAAATTTGAAGTATCTATTGATGATCAATTAGCCTGATAAAGGCATAAAATATTTAATCAAGGAGGTATTTATTATGGATTATAGTAAAGTAGGTCAACAGATTGGCAATTATCAAAATATGACCAACCATTATTTTGATATGATGAACCAGGTGACTACAGTAGGTGCAAAGACAACTGACATGAATTTTCAGGAAATGGTAGAAGGGTCAGGAATGAATTCGGTTCAGACTTCCAATCTATCTGTATCTATGAAACAGGGTGTTATAAAAGACACAAAAAATCCAACCCATATGGCAATAGACGGTAACGGATTTTTCGTAGTATCTGACGGAGAAAAAACTAAATACACCAGAGCAGGTGAATTCAAATTCAATGAAAACGGAACACTCCAGACACCTGACGGACTGAGTGTACAGGGTTTCCAGTTAGATGAAAAAGGTGCAAGAAACGGCGATCCTGTCAACATAAGTCTCCCTCTGGATCCGAAAACAAAACTCTATGGCGGCAAATACACAGGCTTTGAAGTAGATGATACAGGTAAAGTTTACGGAATGTCCAAGATTACAAATCCAGTAACAGGACAGACCATAAGCCAGAAGACAGCCCTTTATCAGGTTGCTGTAGCAAATTTCTCAGACCCTACAAGTTTAAAACCATCAGGAAAATCAGGCTTTGTAGCATCAGATAAATCAGGAGATGCAGTAGTAGGAGTATCAGGTGAAGGAAGTCTCGGAAAGATAAGACCACACAGCCTTGAAATGTCCAATGTAGATATGGTTGCCATGACTATGAAGGCCATAGAAGCAAAGACAGCATACAATTCAAGTTTTGCAGTATTCAAGACAATGGAAAAGATGACCCAGATGGCATTACAGTTAATACGTTAATATTTTATATAACAGTAACTCTCCCCTGCAAAATGGGGGGAGTTATTTTTTTGGTAAAAAAGTGAGAAGTGAGAAGTGAGAAGTGAAAAGTGAAAAATAAACGGTGTGATCTTACGCATTACACATTACGCATTACGCATCACGATTTTCATTCAGAGGATAATAAGCATTCATTATATTCCAGGTATGTGCCATAAGTTCTTCATCTTTTTTTGGACCATAACTTGCTGTATCTACAGGAGGAAGTATATTAACCTCTACAGATCCGGGATAAACAAATAAACCTGTGCTCGGGAAGAGTTTCGCAGTATTTTTAATGATAACCGGTATAACAGTGGCACCTGACCTTGCTGCCAGTGTAAAAGCACCTCTTTTAAATTCTCCGAGTGTATCAGATTCACTCCTGGCACCTTCAGGAAAAATTACTATATTTGTTCCATCTTTAACCTTCTGTACAGCATTGAGTAATAATTTTGCAGCAGCCTTGGAATTGGCTCTGTCAATAGGAATATGGCCTGATCTCTGAAGATGCCATCCTATAAAAGGCCAGGAAAAAAGAGATTTTTTTGCAACAAAACGAAAAGAATCTGGTATGGCAGCAAGTAAAACCCATATATCAAGATAGCTCTGATGATTGGATACAAATATATAAGGCCCATTACCGCTGATATTTGAAAGACCCTTTACTGTCAGTCTGACCCCTGCACCCATAAGGCATGTTTTACCCCATAATTGAGCACACCATCTCTGACTTTCTCCGGAAGAATCAAAAAGAGAAAAAAACAATGAAAGAGAACTTATACAGATAGTGGCTATAAGATGAATAAAAGCAGTTATATATTTTCTCATATATTGAAAATTCTATATCTTTAAGGCAAATCCTTCTACCGATCCAGCCATTAATATTTAATAAAATCCTTTAATAAAAAACACAATCAAGACTGGATATCTGGTGCAAAAAGATATAAAATAGTTAGGGAGGTGATAATAATGAGTCATAATTTAGCTATGAAAATTCAAGAAATTTATACTTATAAAGATTATATGACCTGGAATGATAATCACTACTGGGAATTAATAGATGGAGTTGCTTATCAGATGGCTCCTCCGTCAAGAAGACACCAGGATATATCAGGAGAATTACATTACCAGTTTAAACATTATTTAAGAGATAAAAACTGTAAAGTATACCATCAGCCATTTGGTGTAAGATTACCATTGGAGAATGAACCTGATGAATATATAAAAAATGCACTATTGCCTGATATTGCTGTAGTGTGTGACCAAAAAAAATTAGATGATGCCGGATGCAGAGGAGCACCTGATTTAATAATAGAAATACTTTCACCATCTACCAGCAAAAAAGATTTGAAAGATAAAAGAGAGCTATACGAGAAAGCAGGAGTAAAAGAATACTGGATAGTTGATCCTTACCATAATGCAGTTCAAATATATATCCTGGGAGAAAATAACAGTTATGGTAAATCAAAGGTATATTCTCAAAATGATAAAGTAAAAGTAGGTATATTCGATGATTTAGAAATAGATTTAGAAAGAGTTTTAGGATAGGGCAAATCCACCGGTTGAAGGTCTTCACAGGAGAATGAATCTTTGTGTCCCAGGCCATATTTAGAACTTTGTTTTTATAGAAAAATATGATATAATACTTCCAAAAAAATGGGAGAAGTGATTAACATGTCATTAAGAAAGATAAGAATAGACGAAGATCCTGTATTAAGAAAAAAAGCGAAAGAAATAAAACATATAGATGAAGATATAAAAAAATTGATAGACGATATGTCTGACACCATGTATGAGGCCCCCGGTGTAGGACTTGCTGCCCCACAGGTTGGAGTATCAAAAAGACTGGTAATGGTTGATGTAGGAGATGGACAGGGCCTGCAGGTTTTCATTAACCCGAAGATAATAAAAAAAGAAGGGGAACTGGAAGAAGGTCTTGAGGGATGTCTCAGTGTCCCCGGCATATATGGAGATGTAAAAAGACAGCTCAAAATTACGGTAAAAGCCATTAATCGTAAAGGGAAAGGCATAACAGTGGAAGCTTCAGCCTTCAGAGCCAGAGCTATACAACATGAAATAGATCATCTTGACGGTATACTTTTCACCGATAAAGCTGTAAATCTTCATAAAAAAGAGGATATAGAAGAAGAACTGGAAGAAAAACATACAGATGACAGACTTGTTTCTTTAATACAGGAAATAAAAGAGAAGAGACTTAAAATAAGTCAGTAGGGGCGAACCTCTGTGTTCGCCCGGTGAGTGGTGAAGCTGGTCACTGGTCACTGATAACTGGTCACTGGTCACTGATAACTGGTCACTGAAAAATGAGGTGTAAATAATTGAATATTTTTTTCATGGGAACTCCTGAATTCGGAGTTAAATCACTGGAAGTTCTGGCACAGTCGAAACATAAAATTGCAGGGGTTTTAACAAACCCTGATCGTCCCAGCGGGAGGGGAAATAAGGTTATTTTTTCCCCGATAAAACAGAAAGCTATAGAATTAAATATTCCTGTCTTTCAACCGGAAAAAATCAATACTCCCGAATTTAAAGAAATTCTGGACAGACTGAAACCTGATTTGCTTATAACAGTATGCTGTTCTCATTATATAACAAAATGGATAAGAGAATATCCGCACTTTGGAAGTATAAACCTCCACCCTTCCCTCCTGCCTCTTTACAGAGGAACATCTCCCATTATAGAACCAATTATAAGAGGTGATAAAAAGAGCGGCATAACTACTTTTTATCTGGATAAAGGCTGGGATACAGGAGATATGATCATTCAGAGTGAAATACCGATAGATGAAAAAGAAACAGGAGGAAGCCTCCATGATAAGCTTTCTCTGCTGGGAAGTGAAATACTGCTGAAAACAGTTAATTTAATAGAAGAAGGTAAAGTAATAATTACCGTTCAAAACCATGAACTGGCCTGTTATACAGACAAAATATTTCCAGGTCATGGAGAAATAGTGTGGTCATGCCCTTCCATAGAAATAGAGAGAAAGATCAGAGCTTTCAACCCCTTCCCCGGCACCTATACCTGCTATAAAGGCGAAAAGGTAAAAATCTGGGAAGCAAATACATGCGGAGAATATGAAGGTAAACCCGGTATTATAGTCCATGCAAGTGAAAAAGAAGGGCTTGTTATCGGAACAGGCCAGGGTCTGTTAGAAATTATTACACTCCAGATGCCTTCCAGAAAGAAAACCGGAGCCAGGGAATTTTTAAGAGGTTATAAAATGAATGTGGGAGAGACTTTAGGGGAAAAAACTGATGAAAAATCAGCTGACTGATAGTCCCAGGTATATAGCTTTTGAAATTTTACGAAACAGACAATCTCAGGCCAATCTTGCCGGTATTTTAAAAAACTGTAATCTCTCATCTATTGATAAAGCCCTTGTAACACAGCTTGTACAGGGAGTAAATCGAGAAAAACTTTTCCTTGACTGGGTCATTGAGCTTACATCTTCATGTCGTAAAATTGATAAAGATGTAAAAATTTTACTTTATCTCGGAGCATATCAACTTCTATGTCTGGATAAAATACCTCCCTATGCTGCCATATCTGAATCTGTAGAAATAGGGAAATCCCTTTTTAAACCTCATGTTGCTAAATATATCAATGGAGTTCTTCGTTCCATAGACAGAAAGAAAAGTTTATTAAAGGAAGGCCCTGTGACAGGAGATAATATAAAAAATATTTCCATCTATTACTCACACCCTGAATGGATGATAAAAAGATGGATGAAAAGATGGGGAAAAGATTTTACAGAAGAAATATGTAAATTTAATAACAGTCCTCCACCTCTTACCATAAGAATAAATACCATTAAAACAAACAGAGAAGAACTTTCACTCAAACTTCAAGAAAAAGGAATAACCTCAAAACCTCTAAACTTTATTCCGGAAGGTCTTGAAATACTGAAAAATCTCAGGGCAGAAAATCTTACTTATTACAGAGATGGTTTTTTTACATTACAGGGAGAATCATCTATGTTTCCGGCAAACTGTCTCGACCCGAAGCAGGGAGATACTATTCTGGATTTATGTGCCGCTCCAGGTAATAAAACGACCCATACAGGGGAATTAATGAATAACAGAGGAAAAATTCTTTCAGTCGATATTTCAGAAAAAAGGCTTAAAATACTGAGTTCTAACTGTATTCGTCTCGGTATAAATATTGTTAACATAATGGTTTCTGACATAATGAAACTGAAAGATAAGCTGAAAGAAGAGTTCAATGGAGTATTACTCGATGCACCATGTTCCGGCACAGGAGTTCTTTCAAGACATTCTGACAGCAGATGGAACAGAGACATTAAAGATATAAAAAGACTTTCCCTTCTCCAGAAAAACATGATAGAGGAAGCTTCACATTTCGTAAAACCGGGTGGTTCTATGGTTTACAGTGTCTGTTCTATTGAGCCGGAAGAAGGAGAGGAAGTTGTACAAAGTTTTATAGAGTGCAATAAAGATTTTTTCCCTGAAAAACCTTTTCCTGAAATAGAAAACAGAGCTTCTATGGGACTTCTTCTCCTGCCGCCTTTACATAATATCGAAGGGTTTTTCATAGCAAAACTCAGGAGAAAACAGTAATGCGCCACAGGTGTGACGCATTACGATTTTATTTTACATTTATCAGTTCTTTAAATCCCGGTATTGCTTCTCTGAGAGCTTTCTCCACACCGAACTGTAATGTCATACCTGCCATAGGACAGCCAGAACAGGCCCCCTGAAGTTTAACCTTTACAACTCCATCTTCACTTACATCGATTAATTCTATATCACCGCCATCAGCCTGAAGTCCCGGACGGATTTTTTCAGATATTACTTTTTCTACTTTTTCTTTCATATAATTTCACCCCCTGTATAATATTTTATAGAAGTGATCATAAATGTTAAAGCCTATGAGCAGGTAGAACAGCTTCCACCGGCGCAGGAAGAGCATTTGCTTTTTGACGATCCCCCTGCAGGAGAACTAAAATCACCATTTCCTCCTTTTGAAGATACGGCAAAGGTAGAAAATTTCCTTATAAGAGTTTTTTGCTTACATTCAGGACATTCCAGATTTTCTGCTTTTGTTCCTGAAGGGTAAAGTCCATCGAATATATGTGAACAATTTTTACAGTTAAACTCATAAACAGGCATATATATTTCACTCCCTGGTGTTATTTATTCGTATACAATTGTTAAAATCCTTCAATTCATTCCCACGAAATTGATATATTATATTGAAAGATTTTATAGGACTGGTTTCTAAAAAAATTAAATTATGGGTGTTGGGTTTTAGGTTTTGGGTTGTTAATCTTTTTAACCCAACACCCAACACCCGAAACCCATAACCCTTAACCCTTAAAAAATGAAATTTCCTATACTCTTAAAATATCACTGACCTTCTCACTTATAATATCTTATTTTTTACATAAAATGCATGAAAGATATTTTTCCCTTAACCTATAAAGGAGAAGAATCTCCCTTTAATAATTCACAGAGAGCCTGAATAGGATCATCGGAAAGTGGCTCAATGATAATTTTCCCATCTTCTATATAAATACATAATTTCATATTCGGTTGTAATTTTAATTCTTTTCTGAATGCAGAAGGTATGGTTATCTGTCCTTCTTCATTAATTCTTACAATTTTCACTTTATTTTCTCCAATAATCACAAAATATAAAAACTTTCTTCTTCATCTAATCTCTAATTTTTCTCATAAGACACCAGGACATTTCTACAGGCCATTTATTTCCCCTTCCAATATAATCATTAATCTCCCCGAAATTGAAAGAATTACAAAAAATTTCCTTTATGTCTTTCCTGTAAAGTGGCTGGCCGCTGCCTCCTGAAATATAATAATGTTCACTGAAAAATCTCAGCAAAAAATTTCCTCCCTTTTTCATAACCCTGAAGACTTCCTGAGAATAAACTCCTCTTAAATGCTTTTCAATATGATGAAAACATCCTCTATCACTTATAAAATCAAAAGATTCATTACGGAAAGGAAGGGCGAGAACATTTCCGGCACATAAGTTAAGATCTTCTTTTCTTCCCTTCGCTTTTTCAAGGGCAGAAGTACTTATATCTATTCCTGTTACTTCAAAACCTTTTTTTTTAAGATATATGAGATCTGTTCCGATACCGCAACCTATATCCAGAGTCAAACCTTTTTTTATAAGACCTTCGTCTATCAAAATTTTTAATATCTTCTCTTCTTCACCTGATTCCCAGGGAGGGTAACCATTTAACTCACTGTAAATATGATCCCAGTCTCCTATGGGACTATTATTTTGACTCATATATACTATTATAACAGAAAAAACTTTCGAAAAAAAGATTTTTAAAGGTTTATATAAATTTGACATTTTTTTATTTTATGGTGCCATAATTACGTAATCCCTATTACGGACAAAATGTTTAAAGGTTTATATAAATTTGACATTTTTTTTATTTTATGGTACCATAGTTACGTAATCCGTATTACGGACAAAATGGAGGGTTAACATGAATGACAAATATTCCAGACGCCTGGAAATACGTATAGACGGAGAGCGTTTTGCCCTGTTAAGAAAAAAAGCAAAAGAAACACGTAAGTCTATAGCAGAACTGATCAGAGATGCTATAGACAAACAGTACAGATGGGCATCAATATCAAGAAAACTTCATGCTTTAGAGAAATTAAAAGAAATAAGTGTACCCATTGAAAACTGGTCTGACCTGAAAGAAGATGTAGAGGAGGAAATCCTATTAAAGAACGAATCTTTATAAATACGGATATACCTTTATATTCCGTAAGTGAAAATAATACCTATAAAAATGCCTGTCTGAAAGTACTTCAATCAGTAGTGAATGAAGATATGGAAGGAGTAACAGATGCTCTCGTACTTCAGGAAATTCTCTACAGTCTGAGGAAAAAAGCAGGACTTGAAAAGAGTCTTGAAGTATTTGATTCTATAAGCTGTATAATATCTGAAGTATTAAATATAACAGCAGAAGATGTTTTTATGTCCAGAGAGCTGGCAGAAAAATATCCTGATGTATCTGTAAGGGATTTACTGCATGTGTCTGTTATGATTAATAATGGAATAAATATTTTATATACCCTGGATAATGCTTTCAGTGTTTTCACTGAAATATCCTGTGTTAATCCTCTGAGTCTTTTTGAGAAAGGAGGCCAGAAAAAAACATTTGCTCAATAATTATTAAAATTAAAAAAAATTTTTCACTGAAATATCCTCTGAGTCTTTTTGAAAAAGCAGGTCAGAGAAAAACATTTATTCAATAATTATTAAAATTAAAAAGAAAGGTGGTAAGAATTATGGATGGTATGGGAGGAATAGGTAATATAGGCGGCCAGTTAGACGGAGGTTATGTCAAGAGTGACAACAGTTTTAAAGAGGGTATAAACAAAGCAAAATCAGTAAGGAATAGAAGAGCAAAAAGGAAAGTACGTCCTCATATCCCGAAAATGGAGGCTTCCCATAAGGAAACAAATCAAAAGCTCGGTGACGGAAGAAAACAGGGACACACTGCCCAGGATACCTTTACCGGTAATCAATATGCAAGAGATGCCATGCAGGGCGGAAAGAATATGCTCGGCCTTATGCCTAAAAACATGGGAGCTCTCTCTATGATGGGCGGTCAGATGGGAAAAGGGGGAGATATAGCCAGTGGTGCCTACCAGTCTCCAGTTCAGTTAGCCGGTTCATTTGGCAATATGGAATATGGCACTATGACGCAGGCAGATCCTCTCACATCGGCTCTGAGCCGTTTCGGAGGTTTTCAGCAGCAGATAGGTGCAGGATTGCAGACATGTTTCATGGATGGCAAAATGCAGATGAATACGAACCAGATGTTTACTCAAAATATTATGCAGCATACCAAGATGGGGCAAATGTTCGGCATGAAAGAACAGATGTTCGGCATAAAAGAGAAATTGTTCAATGGTATAGGCCAGACCCTGAATAAGGTAGGCCAGGCACTTGATATGGCTGCCAAAGGTGTGGATATGGCTGCCCAGGGAGTAGAAACAGCAGCTACGGCAGTGGCAGCTGTTCCCTATGTTGGTCCTGCCTTATCTGCTGCTCTCAGAATGGTAGCAAAAATGTTAAAAATGATAAGTAAACTTCTGCAGAATGTGGCAAAACAGATGAAAAATATGGGTAAGTCTATGAGTCAAAAAGGCCAGATGATGGGCCAGCAGAAGAATATGATGAACATGAAGAAAATGATGGAAAATAAACTTTCCGAAATGTTCAAGGGTAAACTTAAAATTGGCCAGGAAAGAATGGGCAGTATACAGAATGCCATGGGAAATCTCCAGCAGCAGCAGGGTATGTGCAGAGCCCATCAAAATGCCATAATGAAAAGACTTGAAGAAATTGGTGCAAATCCGTCTAATACTGGCGGTAATATGATGAATAATATGGGCAACTTCCTTGGAATTGGCCAGCAGGGCGGAAAGGGTATGATGGGTGCCGGCATGTTAGGAGCAGCCATGGGACTTGGTGCTATGGCAGGAGCTGCTATGAATAACAACATGATGAAACCTAATATGGGTATGAATATGGGTATGCCATCTATGCCTTCTATGGGCGGCGGTTTCGGAGGCGGCTTCGCAGGAGGCGGTTTCGGAGGCGGCGGCGCATTCGCAGGCGGCGGTGGTTTCAGCGGCGGCGGTTTCGGAGGCGGCGCTCCATCATTCTCAATGCCTTCTATGTCAATGCCATCCATGT
>Ga0351971_1197_pt1 | contig 11876 bp, 6 predicted proteins | sample BONcelFGM3001F11_FD_206746 | JGI IMG/M metagenome (GOLD analysis project Ga0351971, IMG submission 206746) | Enriched cells from coal bed in the Powder River Basin, Montana, United States - BONCAT cells FGM rep2 HSBNCT.FGM.300.1.F11 ...
ATGCGCAGTACCATTAAAACTTCAGGTGGAAATTCAGGAAATGATTGGACGCTTGTTGGTAATGGTGGAGCTGTATCCGATGCCAATTTTATAGGAACTACCACTAATATTCCGTTTAATATTCGTGTTAACAATGAAAAGTCAGGTCGAATAGACCCAAGCTTATCAAATACATTTTTTGGTTATAAAACTGGAAATGCTACGCCAACAGGTCAAAAAAATACTGCTTTCGGTGATATGTCACTCAGTGTAACAACTACCGGTCAGAGCAATACAGCGCTTGGTAATCAAGCACTTTTTTCAAATACAACCGGACAGGCAAACACAGCTACCGGAAATAATTCACTCTATTCTAATACAACTGGAAATTACAATACTGCAAATGGTGCAGATGTTCTTTATTCGAACACATCCGGAAGTTATAATACTGCAACCGGAATTAATTCACTCTATTTTAATACCAGCGGGACTAATAATACTGCTTATGGTTATGCAGCTTTAACTCAGAATAATGTAGGCGCTTACAATACTGCAATCGGACAGGAGGCTCTATCGCAAAATACGAGTGGCACAAATAATACTGCAATTGGACAAGGAGCCTTAGGTTCAAATCTTACAGGAGGTTATAACATTGCTGTTGGTGAAAGTGCACTCTTAAACAGTATAGGTAGTTCTAATGTTGCCGTTGGTTTTAATGCACTTATTTCTAATATATCAGGAACTAATAACACAGCTCTGGGAACAAATGCCAATGTGAGTTCCAACAATTTAACCAATGCAACTGCGATAGGTTCAAATTCTAAGGTTTCCGTCAGCAATTCGATGATATTGGGAGATAATAATGTAAATGTAGGTATTGGTCTTTCCGGAATTACTCCCGGACCAAGTAATAAACTCGAAATTAATTCAGCCAGTACAAACGCAAGCGGATTAAGATTCAGACAATTAACTGCAACTTCCGCACCGATGGCAACAAATCCGGGCAATGGTGTTCTTGCTTTGGATACTAATGGAGATGTTGTATATGTCGCGGTATCAGGTGGTGCAGGCGGCCCAACTCCCTGGGGAATCGGAGGTAATAATGGAATTAATGCCCTGACACATTATTTGGGAACGATCAACAATGCTGATCTGGTGATTAAAACCAATAGTGTTGAAAAAATGAGGGTTTTAGTTAATGGAAATGTTGGTATAGGCACAAATAACCCTGTATTCAAACTTAGTCTTGACAATGATGGAGGAATAATTGGCATTGGCGAATTTGCTAATGGTGCAACACTGTCATTAGCTGGTGGAGGGACAAGAATGGTGTGGTATCCCCGCAAATCAGCTTTTAGAGCCGGAACAGTTGCTGGGAGTCAATGGGATGATGCATATATTGGTAATTATTCATTTGCTTCAGGCAGTGATGTTACTGCAAGTGGAATGTACGCAAGTGCTTTAGGTGGATTAAACACCGCAAGTGGAGACGCTTCAGCAGCATTCGGATATCAAACTACTGCTAGTGGAATCGCAGCAACCTCGTTGGGTTATCAAACGATTGCCGCCGGAGCATATTCTGTTGCCGCTGGCTATCAAGCAAATGCAGTAGGATATTTTTCTTTTGCTATAGGCAAGAATGCAACTGCAAGCGTAGCACACGCAATGGCATTAGGTTTTAGCGTTAATGCAGATGCTGCATTTGCAACAGCAATGGGAAATATTACCACTGCAAGCGGAAACTCTTCAACTGCAATGGGCAGTAATACAACCGCAAGTGGTGATTTTACAACTGCTATGGGTAGTAATGCCTCAACAAACTCAAAAATTGGTTCTTTTGTCATAGGAGATCATGCCGGTACTACTACTTTGAATTCGGGTGCAACAAATGAATTTAGCACCCGTTTTTCTGGCGGTTACCGTTTGTATTCCAATAGCACTCTTACTGCAGGTGTTATCCTTGCACCTGGTGCTGGAGCATGGGCCAATGTGTCAGACAAAACCAAAAAAGAAAATTTCCAAACACTTCAGGCGAGCCATTGGTCATGTTTATTGGCTTTTCAACTAACATGGATTTATGGAGCACCAAAGCGATTGAGATTTTTAAAACAAAATATAAAGTCATTGTTTTTGATTATCGGGGTATGGGCCTGAGCACGAATACCGACTCTATAATGTCTATCAGCTCTCTAGCTGAAGATGTTAACGCATTACTCATGGGATTGAGTATTGACAAGGCACATGTGCTTGGCTGGTCAATGGGAGGATATGTTGCCCAGATGTTTGCAATTAATCATCCTGAAAAAGTGAATAAGCTGATATTGTATGCAACCAATTGCGGAGATACCCTCGTTGTCAACCCCTCTCAGGAAATCATTGACATTCTTGAAAATCCCTCAGCAACACCCATGGAACGCCTCAGCATACTTTTCCCTGATGACTGGCTGGCGACTCATCCCGAGCCTTGGACATTTCTGCCAGATGCTACTGAACCTTATAACTATGAAACCATTGGAATGCAATACCTTGCAATACAAGAATGGCTGATGCCTGGTGGTGGTTCACACACACAACTGAATTCTATTGAGGCACCTGTTTTGGTCATCTGCGGAGAAAAGGATAAGGTAGTCCCAAGTCAGAACTCAACTTTTCTTGCCGGGTCAATCACCACAGCTACACTGATTAAAGTGCAGGATTCTGGTCACGGATTGATGTACCAGCTTCCCGAAACTTTTACAAATTATGTAGTAACTTTTTTGGAACATAAGTAATTTAATTGCACCTTTACAGTACTGATGATTAATCAGGATGGGAATAATGATTCAATTTGAGACTTTTGAATAATGCAAGTATTGCTTTATAATATTGTATATTAATTATTTATATCTTTGGTGTGCTTATTGACATAGGGTAATTAGACATATATTTGTAAACTATGAGAATATTTAAATTAATCGCAGTACTAGTAATTTTCACATTGGTTGCAGCGAGTTGCAACAAAGTGCCTGATAATGATATTAAACCTGACGGAGCAATTGAATCGGTAAACGATCTAAAGGTTCCGTCTAATTTTGACTGGAAAACAACCCAAACAATAGATCTTGTTGTAATACTTCCTGAATCAGGAGAAATACAGCCGTTAATTGTTACCAACCGTGACGGTTCAGTAAAATACTTCCGGGGATTCCCTGATGATGGTTCAAGAACGCTAAGAACTAAAATCACTATTCCTTCTTATATTACGGATTTAAGATTTATATATAATGGTACCAGTGGTCCCAATATAGCCTATATTGGAGAATCCACAGTAACATATAATTTTAATAGTACTTTAAAATCAACTGATGTAGTTAATTGCGACTTAGTTGGATATAAAACCTACTCCCGTGGAGGTTGGGCACAAATACCAAGGCCACCGAGGTATAACAATGTTATTCCTATAGGGTGGTTTAGGGATAGGAATTTTAGTACAGTTTACCCGAATGGCAGCTTTGTTGTTGGAATTGGTAATACCGTGATTTTCAATTCAGGAAATGCTGTTGGGGTTTGTTTAAGTGCAATAGGTGGAGGTGAACCGAGAATACTTGCTCCAGGTAATGCTTTAAATCCTGCGGGTCCACTAGGCAATATGGCTAACCAGATAATTGCTGCGCGTTTGAACCGAGATTACAGTGCAGCCGGAGTTCTTGGAACAAATCCAGCCGGTTATACCCTCGGAGAACTTGTTTTTATCGGTGGACCATTTGCAAACACTACTGTTAATGATTTCCTAATAATGGCTGAAACAGCTCTTGGAGGTGGAGATATGAAGGGATTGACAGCATCGGAATGGAGTTCAGCAGCCGAAAGCATTATCAACAGTTTCAACGATGGTGTGAATGGAAATGTACTTACATGCCCCCCGGATCCTATACAAGATGATCCATATATTGAAGTTTCTTCAATCTGTTTAATCAGTGATGTGGTATTTACAATTAGTAATACTGGCGACGGCAACATGACTTCTGCTTTTGATTATTCAGTTACAAAAAACGGTGTGGAAGTGGACAACGGAACATATGAACTGGATGTAAATGAGGACCTTGAACTAACTTATACCGGATTTATTTCTGACGAATTTAGAATCGTTATAGAAACTCCATTAAATGAGGATATTCAATCAACAATTAGTGGTTGTGGTAGTCAGGACCCTCCAACCGAGCAATATGCGGGAACTTTGGCATATGAAGATTTATGGCCTGGAAAAGGCGATTATGATTTCAACGACCTTGTCATCGATTATGATTTCGTAATAAATAAAGATAACCAGGAAAAAGTACAAAGTATCAATGCCACATTTGTTGTAAAAGCTTTTGGAGCTTCATACCACAACGGTTTTGGATTCACACTGCCAACTGTATCTCCTGATGCTATTGTCTCAGTAAGTGGGTACAATGTAATCAATAATACCGTATTTAACATAGCAAGCAACGGACTCGAAAATAATCAAAGCAAGGCCACCATCATCGTATTTGATGATGTTCGCCGCGTGATGCCACAAACTACAGGTGGAATTGGTGTAAATACCCAATTAGAATACAATTACACTGAGCCGGTCACTATTGTTGTTAACATTGTTTTTGCAAATAATGCCATTACATATAGTGAATTAAATATAGGATCATTCAATCCTTTCCTGGTTGTTAATACGGAGGTAAATGGTGCACCGGGCGAACGTGGATGGGAAATTCATTTGCCGAATTATGAACCATCCGACTTAATGAATACCTCATTATTGGGTCAATGGGAAGACAATTCTGCTGCTGCTGCAGGCCGTTATTTTGTGACAGCCGATAATCTGCCTTGGGCTATTAATATCGCTGAAGGATTCGACTGGGTAATTGAATTTCAGGATATTACCGGAGCATTCAATCACTTTGCTGAATGGGCTCAAAGTGGTGGTACCAATTATCAAGACTGGTATAAGAATCTTTCCGGTTACCGAAATGATGACAAAATATATCCAACACAGATTGGAAATTAAGCTGTTTTAAAATATAGTTTTCATAATTATTTTGTTAGCGACTTGCTCCTCTCGCATATTACAGAGTGGAGCAATTCGTTTTTAGGTACCCACCTGACCCGGTTCTATAATTGTTATAATAATTATTGGTAATCTCTTAATGTTTTAAGGATATTTTTCTTAGCCAATGTTTACTGAATGTAGTGTAGATTTACTTTAACCGATTATGGTTAAGCAGTCTCTTTTCTCGCAGAAAATCAAAGTAAGCACCCTTTCCCAAAAATAACTCTTCAGGGAGTTTGGGTTGGATTTTAAGCATGAGTTTTCGTCCTCCCATACGTGGCATTTTCGGGAGTATTCAGAAAACTGTGTCAGTTTCATTTGCGAATTTACAATTTTTTCTTTTGACCTCTTAGATGCCATTTTCAAGGAAGATTTTGCAGTTAGTCAAGGGCGGCGGAGGCACGGAGCCGTTTATATACCCTTGACGAACTGCAAAATCGACTTAACTTCGCATCTATGAGGTGAAAAGAGAAAATGCCCTTTCACTTCACGTTTTTGTGATTTGTTGTAATTTATTCATTTTAAATATTTTACCTATTTAGAATGCGTATTTATCGAAACGCTCTCCAAAGTATTCTTTCAGCTCACGAGCTATAGATGGCCAGCCAAAGGCTTTTTTGCTCCAGCTTTTCTTGTTATGCATCAGGCTCAAATAGAGTTGCTTAATCAAAGCCTTCTCGCTTATCCACGCTCCTTTTGTTTTTGTCACTTTTCGCATGATCCTGTGTAAAGCTTCTACCGGATTGGTGGTATAGATCATTCGGCGAATATTTTCACTGTAATCCATGAAGGCCATGAGTTCGTCCCAGTTCTCTTCCCACTTGGGCCGAATCTCTTTGTATTTTTTATCCCATTTTTCTCCAAATGCTTCGAGGGCAATGGCCGCTTGATCTCGATCAGCTGCATTATAGATTTTTCTCAAATCCACGCAGATAGCTTTGAGGTCTTTGTCACTTACAAAACGCGTGGAGGTGCGTACCATATGCACAATGCAGCGTTGAATGATACTCATGGGATAGACTTGTGCGATCACTTCCTTGAAGCCGCTCAATCCGTCAACACAGAAAAACAAAACGTCCTCTACTCCTCGCTTTTTTATATCCTCCAGCACCAATCCCCAGTATCTGGCTCCTTCGGTTGCCTGTAAATAAAAACCCAATATGTCACGCTGTCCATCAAGATCTACTCCATATACAGTATAAACGGCCTTAGTGACAACTTTACTATCCTCGCGAATTTTATAATAGATAGCATCCAGATATACGATTGCATAACAGGAATTTAAAGTGCGCTGCTGCCAGTTAATAATCTCATTGTAAACACGATCAGTGATGGCACTGATGGTTCCTGAGCTCATCTCTACTCCATATAAACTTTGTAATTGACGCCGTATGTCTTCAATACTTTGCCCATGGGCATACAGGCTTAATATGATCTCGTCCATCCCACTGCTAAGCTCTCGATCCCACTTACCTATCAATTTTGGTTCGTGAAGCCCTTGCCTGTCTCTGGGAGTATGAACCTCCAATGGTCCTACACGACTTTTTACATGCTTAGTATTGTGGCCGTTACGCCGGTTGCGCTCTCCAGATTCTGTCCCTTCTGACAAGGTGCCATCAAGCTCTCCTTCAAGGGCTGCATTGACCAAGGCTTGTAGTAAATCAGTAAAAATACCTCCGTCGCCTACCAAAGGATCTCCCTGGTATAAACGCTGTAAAACCATTTGTCGCTTCTCTGCATCCGGTATCAGGTCTTCCATACGCGGTGCTCGTCTTTTGATCTCTTTCATGTGTCAAAATTATTAAAATTATTTTTTTCTTTTTTTGACACAGTTTTTTGAATAGTCTCGCATTTTCACGCACTCTTTTTGAATAATCTGTAATACAATTTCATCTTTTAAAACTTCTGTATAATTATACCTAACACGCTGATAATAAGCTTGCCTGATTTTGTCAAACAGTTCGCATAAAGTGTCCATACCCTTAAGTACACCTTGTTCGCGCAGCATGGTTACTGTTTGGCTCCAGACTTTTTTCTGATTGAAATTTTTAGCTCTTTCTCAGCAATATCAATCATCGTATTAAGCGCTTTTATACGAAGTTTCTCATTCTCTAAATCCTTTTCCAGGATCTTTATCTTCTGCTCAAGTTCACGCTTTTGTTGGGGTTTACTGTCTTCTTTTGACATTTGATACACAATTTTTAATCGCTCTTCTGTTGGATAATTCAGGCCAAATTTACGCATCCGATTTGTAATACTTGAATTTACTCTGAAGCCATACTTATATATAAGCTCCTTTTGGCTCATCGAGGTTTCTGTATACTCCAGAACAATCTTGTATTTAAGTTCGTCCGGAAATTGATTTACTTTCTTGCTCATAATCCTGTTTTTAGTTTACTTTTTGTGTAAACCTATTTCAGGACAAGACATTACGTAATCAATCCCACAGTCTCTTCGTCCCTCAGTCTCATCGTCCCTCAGTCCCTTCGTCCCTCAGTCTCTAAGTCGCTCCCCTCACCCTCCCCTTACTTTAGAATCATTCTAAATTTTACCCCATTGTTTCAAAGTACAATATAGCCCTTACCTTTACATTATCGTTCCTCGGCGAGCTGCTTACACCTATCTTGGCGGAAATGTGTAATATATTATAAATGAATAAATTGACCGATGAACATACATTTTGACCTAACTTATCTTAAAGAAGCGTTTCACACTCCTTTATTTTCTTTGTCCCTACTCAAAACTTTTTCGTTTCATCTTCCATTACATCCATTTCAGCAACGCTGCAACCACATTCATTTGGACAGTATCACTACATCTAACAAACTTCATTATAAACCCTTGAAACAAATTAAACTTACTTTCAACTCGTTCTTTCCGTTTTTAGGCACTTATAAACGCTTAGTCGTTTTCAAACGCATATTTTATCATAGGTCATTGAAATTCAATATATTATAATAAAGTGACATTTAACCTTAACCGTTAGATTACAGTTTAAAAAAATACGGATCAATTAATAATTTGAAATATGAAACAAATTTTCTTAATTATTATCTTATCTCTGGGCATATTTACAGCTAAGGCTCAGAATAGATACATTGCGCAGAATGTCAAAAACAAGTATGACATCTGTGAAATCGAGAGCCAAAAATCAGGTAAAAGCGAAAATGGACTTTATGACTGGCTGGCTGGAAGTAATGCGATATGGCAATATACAATTATAAACGGAGGTTATTTTACGATAGGAACCTATAAAGGTCTGAGCGAAAGCATTATTGATGATGAATGCAGCATTACATTCGGTCATCCTTTTGCAATGTCGTCTTATGCGTTTCCTGTAATCAATAATCACCAGTACTCGCCTTTGGAAATGCTGGTAAACCCAACGGGAATCCTCATCAAAAACGGTGGTGAATTAAAATATACCGTCAATATTGACGAAATATGTGAAGCCGAATTCAAACTTATGAATTTGGAACCCCAAACATTTCGACTGACCTATAAACTAAGGAATATTTCAGCTGTAGTCCAGAGTTTCGGAATGGGACTGATGTATGATGCTGCATGCGGGAAAGGAGATGATGGCAGTATTATTTATAATGATCAATTCCTTTCTGATTATATGCAGGTCACAGAAAACATTCAAGACTCATTAGTCTTTTGGGAAAGGAATCAGATTCCAAAGGGAATAGGTTTCTGTATGCATTACACAGACAATAAACCAGATGAAATTACAATAGGGAACTGGCAAAACTTATATTATAGCCAAGAAAACATTAACAAACTGTTTGATTTGGCGATACTCAAAAGATGGAATGAGGAACCGGTTCAGCCAAACGAAACAATAGAATTTACAATTGACTTCAACCTTCTTGTTCCTGATTACAATGGTCAGCCCTTTCTGCGTTGGGATATGCCCCAGGCTTTATCGGTAGAAAACCAGATATTGTTTCCAATGGAAATAAATACAACAGCTCAAATAGTAACAGATAATAAAAACTTTTCAGGATTAAAGCTTTATACGCCTGAGAACTATAATATCTCTGAAAATTATTCTGAAAGTTTTGGCATTAACAATAACGACACACTGTTGTATAAAACTTTCCAGATAAATTTAAGCGAGATATACGATTCTATAGTTTTAGAAGTGGAGTTTAAACTTATGCAAGAGGAGAATACAATCGACCGGATTGTTCAGCATGTGTTTATTCCTTCCTCTCCTTTTTCTTACGAGGGTATCACGGTGGATGCCGATACGGTATTTGCTCATAATGATTCAATAAGTCTAAGGTTTAATGCGGTAAGAGATGAAACGGGACAAAATATCTATGGCTTAAAGAACCCAAATGTTTTTTTCTATGATGAACAAAGTCGTATTTATGACTACATATTGAAGAAAGATACTACCGGAGGTACAAATAATGCTGACATAGTATTTGTATTGGATGTTACAGGCAGTATGGGAGGTGAAATAGACGGTGTTAAGAATAACATACTCGAATTTGCCGATAGTTTAACCCAGAACGGAATAAACTACCGGTTGGGAATGGTAACATTTCTGGACGAAATTGAAAATATTTATAATTTCACTGATAATATTGATGTTTTTTATTCCTATGTCGCTCAGCAATATGCACACGGAGGTAGTGACGAACCCGAAAATTCGCTGGAAGCTTTAATGATTGCAACTCAATTTGATTTCAGACCAATTTCAACAAGAACCATAATATGGATAACAGATGCCACCTATCATATTAATAATACTATTTGCCCATATGTAGTTCAAGATGTTATAGATGCGCTATTAATGCAGGGTATTAGCGTTTATTGCGCGGGACCTACATATAATTACACCAACTGGTATGAGCAAATTGTCTTAAATACCGGGGGGGCGTTTTTCGATATTTATGGAAATATCAGAGATATATTAATGGAAGTTGCAAAAACCGACGAAAACCCGAATTATATACTCTCCTACACGCCTGCAGATCCGATACCCGCCCCTGTTATATATACTGTCGAAGTACATTATGCAGGCTTGGGAGGTACGGATACGATTGTTTATGTTCCAAACAAAATTAATGAATCGGAAGCCGGTAGTCCGGCATTTGAAACAACCGACATCAGGTTATATCCGAATCCGATAGCTGACCAAAAAACATATCTGAGAATTAGTGATAAAAATGCCAGAAACGGCATTGTAGAACTATATGAAATCAACGGAAACAAACTGTATCAGGGTTCTTACAACATTGAAAACGGTGTAATTGAACTCGGCAAAAACCTTTCAGGTTTCCCTGAAATCAGAACTTTTGTTTTAAAAATAACAGTTTACGATGCAAACAACAACTGTTATCAAAAATCATTCAAATTAATAAACAATTAAAACAGCAGAACAATGAAAAACATCTATATAACAATTTTGCTGCTACTAATCTATAGCACAACTTTTGCCGACGGGATTATAGTTGCCGATAACGTAATCTATCCGGGTCGAATCCTGAAAAACAAATCAACGAATGTTGAAGTGAATATTGAGGGCCTGATAGCCAAAACAATTACCATACAAGAATTTCAAAATGAATGGAACCAAGTGATTGACGGCGTATATTCATTTCCCCTACCGATTAATGCCAGGGTAACACGGTTGATGTATTCAAAAGGAGATACGCTTATTGATGCAGTGTTGAGAGTTATGCCGGAATCTCCAAATCCTGGGACAGGCGAAGGGGGGCTTGTTGCCGAAATTAACCAATACATGGGACAAAGCGTAATCAGACTAAAACTGACAGATATTGGACCCAATGCCATTAAATGGATAAAACTGGAATACATTATGGAGCTTAATCATTTTGAGGGCGATATTAATTATACTTACCCTCTTGATACTAAAGGTTTTTATACGATACCCCTTGATTATTTGTCTGTAAATATCATTGTTCATTCCAATCAAATAATAACTGACTTTGATATACCATCGCATCCGGGTTACACAACAATTTCATCATCAGACAATCATCTTAATCTGATATTGGTAAAACCCAATGTCTATCAGGCACAAGATATTAAGTTTAATTACAAAGTAGAAAATCCTGATTTGATGATCGATTTTTACTCTCAGGATACTGATACAACTAACGGATACTTTACGCTGGTAGGTAGGCCGCTGCTCAGGCCCAGCGAGCAAATATTACCGACAAATATTGTGTTTCTTGTCGAAAATTCTTCGACGATGATAGGGAAAAAACTGAATCAATCGAAACAAGCGATAATTCAATCATTAGATCATTTAAGTATAGAGGATTCATTTAACATCATATATTTTAATTATGGTCCACACCTGTGGCAAACATCACCGGTTGAAGCAAATCCAGGTAATATTGCTGCTGCAAAAGCTTTTGTTGAAAATATTATCCCGGGTGGAGGTAGCAATATTGATAATGCGCTTTATCACGCATTACAGCAAGTGGAAAATACAACTAATACCTCTTCCATTCTTGTTTTCACCGACGGAAAAGGATATTTAAATCCTTATGATGTAGAGAATTATAATACAAATAAAACAGGGATTTTCTTTATTGCATTTACAGACAAGGTTGACTGGCATAGAATGGAAACAACTGCCCAGTTGAATTACGGTTCGGTTACCTATTTGAATGAGAACTCGATTTTGAGTTCCGAGATGTTGAAAATATTTAAAAAAATAAATCGCCCCTTGATAAAAGATGTAAATATATCTTTTTCAGCTGGAAATGTTTATGATCTTTATCCGTCAAAATTTCCTGCAATTTACGGCGACTCAGATTTTAAAATAACGGGAAGATATACGACA
>Ga0351971_1198_pt1 | contig 11849 bp, 9 predicted proteins | sample BONcelFGM3001F11_FD_206746 | JGI IMG/M metagenome (GOLD analysis project Ga0351971, IMG submission 206746) | Enriched cells from coal bed in the Powder River Basin, Montana, United States - BONCAT cells FGM rep2 HSBNCT.FGM.300.1.F11 ...
ACGCCCATCGTGTTGGCGAGCGTCGTGCAGGCCGGGCAGGTCCCGTTACGAATGATCGACCAGCCGGCCATCGGGTCGCTGTTGTAAATCGAAGCGTCGACATTCCAGACCACCATCAGGCGCACCAGGCCGCCATCGCGCGACAATGCCGCCGCCTGGGCGAGCCAGTCCGCCTGCTCCTGACGCGAGGTGTTCGCGCCCCATTCAAAACCAGCCGGCAGCGATCCCAGCCCTTCCGGGGTCAGGTAGCCAAGCTCGGTAAAGCACAACGGCTTGGTCGGGAACACGGTGCGGTAGGTGCTGACCATCGTCGGGTAATAACGCGAGTAGTGATTGCTGCTGCCGCGTGGGTCGCCGCTGCTGGCTGTCGGTGGGAGCACGCCCTCGTTGTAATGCATGCCGGTGCAGTCGAAATACTGCGCCGCCCCGGCCGCCGCCATTTGCTCGATAAAGATTTTGTCGTCACAGCCGCTCGTAGCGCAGCCGCCACCGAAATAGCCGGTGGGGGCCGGCGCGCCGCTAATCACCATCACATTAGGGTTGGCCGCCTTGATGGCGGGGTACGCCTGGGCCAGGAGCTGCGTGTAGACTGCGCCGTGGATTAGCCCTGCCGGCCATTCCCGGTCGATATTGGGCTCGTTCCAGATCTCGATGGCGTCCGGGCCAAGGCGCGCGACGGCGGCGACAAACGCGGCGTAGTCCTGGTAATACTGCTGCTGGTTGACGGCGACTTCGCTGCGGTTGCCCTTGATGCTGAGCAAAACTTTGAAGCCGTGGTTACGGGCATGATTGATGATGTTCTGCGCGTCTGCGGTCGAGCCGCCCCGGTTCCAGACGACCTGCATCTTGAGCCAGGTCATGCCAGCCGAGCGCATCTCATTGGGGTACAGAAACGTCATGATCTGGCCGCCCAGCTCGAGGCCGGCCCCCTGCTGAAGCGGCGCCAGCGCGGGTTGCAGCGCCGACAATGGAACTGAAGGGGCGGCAACCGCGACCGCCAGACCTACGCTCAAAACAAGCCCAATCAAAAATCGCCGCATAAGGCATCTCACCTGGTAGACAGTCGCCGCCGTGCGCATTGCCGATAACAATAACATTACGTATCGGCCAAGCCTACTTTTACGTTCTTCATTCTATCCGGGTCAGGCGCAGCGGGCCAGCCGACGAAGGCGCGAAGAGGCTGGCGACCGGATAGTTTCTGCACAAGCGAGCGCCAACGCTTGAAGCGCCAGTCATGCTCGGCGTCGTCGGAGAAATAATTCCCCGGCTGAACCTACATAAGTTTGCGTTTTGCCATAACGTGACGCGAGCCTCTTCGCGCCCGGATGAACGCACTTAAGGATAGCCGGGCGCTGTTGTCTGCCATAGACCGGGCCGACTCCAACAGCCCCGTCGAAACCCTGGCGTTCCGCAATAAATTCGCTTGACAAAGCTAAAAATTGACGCTATCTTACATAAAGCGCTTTAGTAAAGCGCTTTATGTAAGATTTGAGAGAGATTTTTATGAAGAAAGCGCAGGTTACAGCGCAGCATGTGGCGCAGCAAGCAGGGGTTTCCCCAACCACTGTCTCGTTTGTGCTTAACGATGTGCCAGGGAGTACCATCAGCGAGGAAACCAAGGAGCGCGTTCGTCAGGTCGCCAGGGATTTGGGTTACATTCCTCACGTCGGCGCGCGTGCGCTGGCGCGAGGTCGCAGCAACAACATTGGGCTGGTACTCATCCAGCCGCACTATCAGGTTTTCACAGACCCCTATATTCCTAACATTATCTCCGGCATCTCTGAAGTCACTCAGCTAAACGGATTCCGCATCCTGGTCGAGAACATTAATAGCAGCCAGCGACTTTCGAGCATCGAAGACATGCTCAAAGGCGGTGAGGTTGCCGGCGTGATAGCAATCAACATGTATGAGGTCGAGACGGGTATTACTCAGCTTGTGAAGCAGGGTTACCCGATCGTCTCACTGGACGTGAGTACGTCATCCGTCATCTCGACGGTATTCATCGACCATGCTCACGGCGCGCGACAGGTCGTTCAGCACCTCATCAACCTGGGGCATCGGCGCATCGCGTGTATCCCCTATGGGCCGCTGAAAGGAAACCCTCACGTTGCCTGGCGGCTTGAGACTTATCGCCAAACGCTGGAAGAGGCCGGGATTCCGTTCGACGAGCGGCTGGTGCGCTTTGGCGACTTCGACCCGGAGACCGGCTACCGGGCAATGCAGTCACTGCTCACCGAGACAGACCGGCCGACCGCCGTCTTCGGTATGAACGACATGATGGCTATCGGCGCGATGACGGCGATCCATGAGTTAGGGCTGGAAGTGCCTGACGACATCGCGGTGGTGGGCTATGACGACATTCGCACGGCCCGCTTCGCCTACCCTGCGCTGACAACGATGCGCGCCCCTGAGCGTGAGCTTGGTCGGCGCTCCGCAAACATGGTGGTCGACCTGATTCAGGGAAATTCGCCGAACCAGACACCCGTGGTGCTTTACAGTCAACTCGTCATCCGTAACTCATGCGGGGCGACCCGTGCGCTGCCGGACGACTAAAGTAAAGTGGTTTTCTTGACGGAGGTTAGTTATTTATGGCAGCAACAAGCATGGAGCGACCACCGACAAGGCGGCGCGGGAGTGTCTTAACCGGGCTAAGCAATAACGAAAAGGTCATTGGTATCCTCTTCGTTCTGCCCAGCCTGATCGGTTTTCTCGCATTTTTTGCCGTCCCGGCGCTGCGCAGCGTGGTCATCAGTTTCTACGACTGGAACTTACTCAGCGATGCCGAATTCATCGGCATGGGAAACTACGAGCAAATTTTCGCCGACACCCGCTTTTGGGGCGCACTGGGCACAACAGCGGTCTACGTTCTGTGGAATATCCCGCTTCAAACCCTGCTCGCCGTGTTTATCGCCGTCATGCTCGACCGCATCCAGCAATCTGCCTGGCTGCGCGGTCTGTTTATCTTGCCGTGGCTGGTACCCAACGTCGTTGTTGCCATGCTCTTCTTGTGGATTCTTGATCCGTCGTTAGGCATCCTCAATAGCTTCCTGAACACGCTAGGCATACCCGACCAACCCTGGCTGCGCTCCCCCGACCAGGCGATTCAGTCGATTGCCGGGATCAACATTTGGCGACATACCGGCTACAACGCGATCCTGATCTTCGCCGGACTCAAGACGATCCCGCGCATGTTGTACGAGGCTGCCGAAATTGACGGCGCATCCGGCCCGACGCGCTTTCTGCGCATCACGCTGCCGCTGCTGCGTCCGGTTCTGGTGTTTGTACTCGTCACGTCGGTAATCGGGTCTTTCCAGGTGTTCGACACAATCGCGGTAACCACGGGCGGCGGCCCGGCAGGCTCGACGCGGACCATCATCTACTACATTTATGAACAGGTGTTTCAGCGGGCCATTCGCATGGGTCCGGCGACCGCCGCTTCAGTGGTGTTGTTCCTAATTCTGATTACGGTGACGATCATCCAGATGCGTTATCTGCGCGCCAACCGTTCAGACCTGGCGGATTACAGCTGAATGCGGCCCTACTTAGGTGTCATTGAAAACGAGGCTTACGATGATTGCTCTTACGAAGTCCCGGCCTGAAGACGCCGCGGCGAGACAAGGTATCGGCGCCAGGTTGAGACAGATCAACGTCGGTGATGTTATTTTGTGGATCATTCTGATCACTCTAATCGTGGTCACCATATTCCCATTCTTATGGGTTGTTCGAACCGCGCTCACGAGTCCGAACGCTGTCTTCCGCGACACGACATCGCTGCTGCCGGTCGACGCGACGCTCAGTAATTTCGAGCGTGTGCTAGGCCTGGTGAACACGACCGATCTTGTCGGCCAGGACACGGCCAACATTTCGGCCGGCACGCTGAATTTCGGCATTTATTTGCGCAACTCGTTCATCGTGTCCGGGCTGATTACGTTCGGGCAAACGCTTTTTAGCTCGATGGCGGCCTACGCCTTCGCCCGGCTGCGTTTCCCGTTTCGCGACAAACTCTTCTTCATTTATCTGACGGGTTTGATGATTCCCTCGATTGTTCTGTTCATTCCCAATTTCGTGCTCATCCGCCAAATAGGCTGGATCGGCACGTTTCAGGGGATTGTCGCGCCGGCGTTCCTGATGACACCGTTCGCTGTCTTTTTCATGCGCCAGTTCTTTCTGAGTCTGAACAAAGAGTTGGAAGAAGCGGCGTTGATGGACGGCGCCACATTAGTGGGTGTGTTCTGGAAGGTGTCGCTACCGCTCATGCGCGGCCCGTTGTTGACGCTAGGGTTGCTGACGTTTATCGGCAGTTGGAATGATTATCTCTGGCCGTTGCTGGTCGGGCGCAACGAAAATGTGCGCGTGCTGACCGTCGCACTGAGCATCTTTCGCGAGCAAACGCCGCAGGGCGCGCCCGACTGGACTGGACTGATGGCCGGCACCGTGGTCGCCATCATCCCGACGGTTGTACTGTTCATTTTCTTTGGGCGGCGGGTCGTTGATTCCATTCAGTTCGCTGGTTTCAAGTAACCCTGACCACAATCGCCCTATTTGCGTGAGTCACCATGCTGCCGTGCAGCTTGCTTAAAGCATTGTGATCGAGTGTTCGCTATTTATTCATTAAGGAGTTCTGTATGATTTCGCGCAACAGAAAGTTTCGTCTCTCGCTACTGATGCTCGTTTTGAGCCTCCTACTTGTCGGGGCGACCGCGACTCAGGCGCAGGACCCAGTTACGCTGCGTTACGGGCTGTGGGACACGAACCAGCTTCCGCCGTACCAGGAATGCGCCGACCGTTTCACCGAAGCGAATCCCAATATCCAGATTCAGATCGAGCAGCTCGGCTGGAGTGACTACTGGACGGCCATTACGACCGGATTCATCAGCGGCGAAACGCCGGACGTATTCACAAATCACCTGGCGAAGTACCCTGAGTTCGTCGCACTCGAACAACTGGTGGACATCCAACCGCTGGTGGAGCGTGACGGTCTGGACGTCGACATTTACTACCCCGGCCTGGGCGACCTGTGGACCCGCGATGGCTCCCGCTACGGTCTGCCGAAAGACTGGGACACAGTTGCGGTCATCTATAATGCCGACATGCTCGAAGCGGCCGGCATTGACCCCGCGATCATGGAAACCTGGACCTGGAACGCGCAGGATGGCGGCGAGTTTGAACAGGTCATCGCCCAACTCACGGTCGACGCCAACGGCAACAACGGTCTTAGCCCTGACTTCGACAAGGACAACGTGGTTCAATATGGCTTTGGCCCGCTGAACACCGACGGTCTCGGCCCATACGGGCAGACCGAGTGGAGCATGTTCGCCGTCGCCAACGGCTTCCAGTATAACGATGGTGTTTGGGCCGAAAGTTACAACTACGACTCGCCTGTGTTGGCCGAAACCCTCCAGTGGCTGGCGGACCTGTGGCTTGAAAAGGGCTATTCGGCCTCATACGCCGACCAGACTGGTCTCGGCCGCACCGCCCTGTTCCAGAGCGGCCAAACCGCCCTGGTGATTGACGGCTCGTGGATGATCGGCACGTACCTTGCCAGCGAATTCCCAGTCGAGTTTGGCCGTCTACCCGCAGGTCCCGAAGGCCGCAAGAGCATGTTCAATGGCCTGGCAGACTCGATCTGGGTTGGAACGCCGCATCAAGAGGAAGCCTGGGAGTGGGTGAAATTCCTGGCTTCGGCAGATTGCCAACAGATTATCGGTGAGTCTGGCGTCGTCTTCCCCGCTATCCCGGACGCCGCGGCGGCATCGCTCCAGGCGCGGGCGGACGCGGGCGTCGATGTCAGCGCATTCGTCGATCAGGCGAATGAAGAAGGCGGCACGTTCCTGTTCCCGATCACCGACTACGCCGGCGAGATCACGACTATCATGAACGAGGCGACGGATCGTATCGCCCTGGGTCAGGTGGACGCCGCGACCGCATTGGCCGAGGCAAACGTCGAAGTCAACGGTTTGTTCCAGTAATAACTACGATAGCTCGTTGACAACCACGCGGAGGCGCTCTGCCTGGAACGGGCGCCTCCGTTGTTTTCCACAGGATCAAACGTGGAAACGAAAATCGCCCGTCTTTCAAAAGGACGGGCGATTTGTGCTCCAGGGGGCAAGGTCGCCTGTCTCTACCGGCGTGCGGCGGCGCGCCCCCCTTTTGTGGCAGAGATGCGCTTATGTGACCCTGCCTAATGCCGAAAATGGACAAAGATGCGTCCGAAGTTCTTGTCGTCTTTCTCGACGCGGTGATACAGGGCGCGAATATGTTTCTGGTCGAGAAAGCGCAGCACCTTCTTCTTGAGCGCCCCACTCCCCTTGCCCGGAATGATCTCCACCAGTTCGATCTTCTTGTCGATGGCTTCCTGCACGATGCGGTTCAGCTCGCCTTCGATTTGGCCGCCCTTGTTGTAGATGTCGTGCAGATCAAGCTTGAGTTTTGCCATAGCGGGACTTATGAGCCTCTTCGTGCCTGTATGAACGCGCTTTAGGATAACCGCGGCGCTTCCCCAGGCATAGGCTCAGCCAATTAAGAAGGCGCGCCGGCATCACGGGCGCGTCAACAGGCGAAAGGTCGGCTCTGGGGGCAGCGGGCTAAAGCATTCAAAATGGGTGTAGTCAAACGGCGTCTGTAGGCGAGCGCAAGTCTCCGCAATCGCCTGCTGAACGGTGACCCGCAGCCTATCGGGCGACGCGCTGACACGCGCATTGAGAATAACCGCCGCCTGATCGACATCCTCCGGCTGACTGTGTTCGTCCCAAATAATCGAGTCGCCCGTCTGGGTGAGGCTGGCTTTCAGAGCGGCCTGGGGCGTGTTCAGATGCAGCTTGAGGTGCGCTATCGCCATGCGGTTTTGGCCGAAAGCCTGACCCAGCGATTTGAGCAATTGAGTCATCCAGACCGTTGGCGATAGAGACGGCTGCCCCGACAGGACAAAGCGCGCGTTAAGCCAGCCCAAACTGGCTTCCGCTTCCGCATAAGTCGTGTAGTCCAGATCGAGCGCCTGCTCCAGGCGCGATGATGCCGTCAACAAGGGGGCGATCCAGGCAGCGACGCCGTCCCCGGTTCGCGCCGACAGGCTGACCACCTGTTTTCCAGCATAGGCGCGCCGCAAGGCGTCTGGCAGTTCGTGCCGGGCGTCCGACGCCAACAGGTCGCTCTTGTTGACGGCGATAACCTCCGCCTCTAACAACTGCTGGTCATGAAGATAGGAAACCGTCGAACCAAAATGCCGCATCTCGCGCTGGGGGTCGAGCAAAATGGTGAGCGGCGCGATCTCGAATTCGGCGGCGTGATACGTCCAGATCGGCCGCAGGACCGTCGCCATGAGGTCGGTGCAGCTTCCGACCGGCTCCGCCAGAATCACGTCAGGCTGCATTTCGGCCTGCAAGCGACGGAGGGAGGTCAGCAGGTCGGGGAAATGACAGCAAAAACAGCCGCCGGCGACTTCCTGAACCGGAATCCGCTGGTCGTGGAAGAGCGCCGTATCCACGAGCTGTTGGCCTTGATCGTTGGTCACCACGCCGACACGGTAACCCTGGCGGGTGAGATACTCCGCCGCGCGTTGCAACAGGGTGGTTTTACCGGCGCCGAGAAAGCCGCCGACGAGCACAAGCCGGGTCTTAACCATCTGCACCCTTCTTCGTGGTCCAGGCGCGCTCCCCCGGCAAAAGGGGATGCGACAGCCTGACAAGGCTAAGCCGAATCGCGAATCACCAGATCGGTGTAGAGCAGGTGTTTGATGGGCGTCTCGGCGGACTGACCATCGAGGAGCGCGCAGAGGCGGCGCACCGCGATTTCCCCCATCGCGTGCCGCGGCACGTTGACCGTCGTCAACGGCGGCCGGGTATGGCTGGCCTGGGCCACGTTGTCGAAGCCAATGACCGCAATGTCGTCGGGCACGCGGACGTGCGCTTCCTGTAAGGCTTGAAATGCGCCCAACGCCGTGCGGTCGGTGACGCAGAAGACGGCGTCGAACTTCTCGCCGCTTTCCAGCAACGTTTTCATTTCCAGGTATCCCTTATTGGGAAGCCCACTGGACATGTAGCCCCGCACGAGTTCGGGCATGACGGGCATGCCCGCCTCGATAAGCGCCGTGCAGTAGCCGCGAAAGCGCTCGACCAGGCTCCGATATTTGGAGGCCCCCTGCAAAAAAGCAATCCGCCGGTAGCCCTGCTCCAGCAGATAGTTAGTCGCCATATTCGCCCCAGAGACATAGTCAGGCAGCACACAGTCCATCGGCAGGTCCGGGAGGCAGTTGTCCACCAGCACCGCCGGCAGCTTTTCCTTGAGCACGGCGTCGATGGTCCCCCGGCTGATGTCGCCGCTGCCGAGCATGATGACCCCAGCCAGGCCGCCGTTTTGTTGTTCCAGCAGCGCGGGCACGACCTCATTCGGTTGAACGATCATCAGCGCAATGTTGTAACCCAGCTCGCGCGCCGACGCGTCCACCCCGTGAATGACCTCGCCGTAAAACATGTCGGACAGCGGTGAAAAAGGGAGCGCCTCGATCAACAGCGCGATGTAACGCGCATTCGTATTGGCGGCGGAGCGGCGGCGAACGTAGCCAAGACTGGAGATGGCCTGAGCGATCCGGTCGCGCGTCTCGTCGGCCAGGCCGGGTTTGTTGTTGAGAAACAGCGAAACGGAGGCAATCGAAACATTGGCGCTGGTTGCTACGTCACGAATGGTTACTTTGCGATTTTCCACAGACAACCTAACTCCTTACCGCCGTTTCGTATCCGCCGCTTGCGGGCAGGCCGAATGAAAACCGGTTTAGCGACAGTGAAATCAATTTTAGTGCAACTGGCCCCAGCAATAACGCTGACTTCCGCCTGTTCAATTCATGTTCTTGACTTTTTTAGTGTAATGTTTTAGCATCTGAAATGCAATAGCAGTAAAATTTTAGTGCATTTCACTAAAACAACGTGTTCCGGCTAAAAGCATTTGATGGCTATTCTGGAATGAGTTTGCCGGTATCCGCCGGGTTTGCGAGCGCGCGTAAGAATACTGGCGCTCGTGAACAAATGACCTTCACAACAGGTATGCTTGCGCGCCCCGTCGTCAAACCTGGCGTCGATAACAGCGCGCGGCGAACTTCCTTGCCTCGAAAGCGCGTATGAAGCGGCAGACGCCCACACCGCGCTTCGACGATTTGACAGCCGAACGCTCAACGTGCACCAGCAGCGCATGAGAGGAGATAGCCAGTAAAAGAATCGACGCCACTGTCTCAGCCTTTTGAACTATTCTATGTATTATGAGGAGTCACGACTGATGCTTAAGTCCACTTTGAAACTGTTGCTGCTCACCGTCAGCATTGCCCTACTGATGGTCGGCGTCGCCAGCGCGCAGGACGCGCCGAGCGGCGAGATCACGTTTGTCTTCTGGGACAACACCACCGAAACACGCGCGGGTTGGGAAGGCCACGTCTCCCGCTTCAATGAACAGTACCCCGACATCACCGTCAACCTGATTGGCGTTCCCGGCACGATCTGGGCCGATTACCTGAACGGCACCGCGACGTTGATCGCCGGCGGCGAAACCCCGGACATCATCTGGGTGGCGACCGAGGGCGTGCGCTTCCTGGTCGACCTCGGCCTGATGTTGCCGCTCGACGATCTGATAGCCGAGAACGAAGCCGAGCTACAGGAATACTTCGACGATACCGCGCCGGCGATGCTGGACAGCTTCCGCGTGGACGACCAGCTCTACTTCCTGCCCTACTCGTGGAACAACATGGTCATTTACTACAACAAGAACATGTTCGACGCGGCAGGGCTGGAGTACCCGGCGGAAGACTGGACGCGCGATGATTTCCTCGCGGCGGCGACCGCGCTGACAGCCGACAACGACGGCGACGGCAATAACGACCAGTTCGGCTTTAGCGGCAGCGGCGGCTCGATGTTCTTCACGCTGCCCTGGGTGTTCGCCAACGACACCAACATCGTCACCGAAGACTTCTGCGCCCCGAACGTCACCGACCCGGCCGTGGTGGAAGCGATTCAGTTCATTCACGACATGGTCTACGAATACAAGGTCGCGCCCGCGCCCGGCACGCTCACCAACACCGAAATTCAATTCATCAACGGCGAAGTCGGCATGTTTGGCGCTGGCCGCTGGTCAACGGGCGGCATGTACCGCGAAGGCTTCACCGACTACGATATCGCGCCGTGGCCGGGAAACCCCACTCAGAAGACCGAGTACGGCGTCGATGGTTTCGGCATTTTCCAGTCGTCGCAGAACGTTCCCGCCGCCTGGGCATTCCTTCAGTACATGAGCAGCGCTGAAGTCCAGGAAGGCCTGGTTGCCAGCGTTGACAGCGGCAGCCCGTTGGGCAACATCCCCGCGCGCCGCAGCGTGGCCGACATGCTGTCGCAGTTCCCGCCTGAGCATTACGAGTACTTCTATGGCTCGCTCGACGGCAACGTCGAACTGGTCACCTCGCCCCCACGCTTCAACGAGCTGGAGAGCATTTTCATCCGGTACGTGGACCTCGTCATGGCGGACGAGATGAGCGCTGAAGACGCGATGAGCGCGGCCGAGACCGAGCTGATGAGCGTCGTGAGCTGCCAGTAGCACGCCTCTTCACCTGGAACCCCTTGCCCCGGCCGGGGCAAGGGGTTCCAGGTGGGTTTTCCAGGTTAAACTGGCTTAAGCGCGCGGCGGGCACGAAAATAGAGCCAACGTTTCCAAATAGGGACTTTTGATGTCGAACAAAGTGATGACCTATAAGGCCATGAAGCGGCGCGAAATGCTGACCGCTTACGCCTTCATCCTGCCCACACTCATCGGGTTTTTGGTCTTCATCGTCGGCCCCATGCTGGCGAGCTTTGCCGTTAGCTTGTTCGACTGGAACTTGCTGACGGCGCCGAAATATATCGGTCTGGAGAACTACCAACAACTCTTCGCTGACCGGCGCATCGGCACCGTGTACGCAACCACGTTCCGGCTGGCCTTTATCATCATCTGCTGCAACATGTCGTTAGGCCTGGGGCTGGCGGTGCTGCTCGACCGCAAGATGCCGTCGCTGCTGCGGAACTTCTTCAAAGTCAGTTATTTCTTCCCCTACGTCGTCTCAGGGGTCGCCATCGCCATCATCTGGACATTTTTGTACAATCGCGACCTCGGCCCCCTCAACTACTACCTGGGTTTCCTCGGCGTCGAACGCATCCCCTGGCTCAATTCCAGCACCTATTCCCCGTGGGCCATCGTCATCGCCGACGTCTGGAAAAATGTTGGCTTCTACGTGCTGGTGTTCCTGGGCGGCATGCAGGCGATTTCGCGCGATCTATACGAAGCGGCCGAAGTCGACGGGGCAAGCAGTTGGCACCAGTTCCGGCATGTGACCCTGCCGCTGCTCTCACCCACCATTCTTTTCCTGTCCATCACCAGCGTGATTGGCGCACTGCAAATCTTCGAGCAGCCGCAAATTCTGACGAATGGCGGCCCCGGCGACGCGACGCGCACGATTGTGTTGTACATCTACGAGCATGGCTTCCGCTTCTTCGACATGGGCTATGCCTCCACCATCGCCATTAGTTTGTTCATCATTATCCTGACATTGACCGCCATACAGTTCCGTCTGAGCCGGCGCTGGGTGTTCTACCAATAGGAAGCGGCCATGTCGACACAAGCTACGACACACCGGCAAGCCGTCACGGTCCAAACGCAGCGTAAGCCATTTCCACTGGCGACGATTTTGACCATCCTCATCCTGTGCTTCGGCGCGGTGTTGATGGTCGCGCCCTTCCTGTGGATCATTCAGGCGGCGTTTGGCGATACCACCGAGGTCTTCAAGCTGCCGCCGCGCTGGCTGCCCGCGAATCCCTCGTTTGAAAATTTTGAAGATGTCTTCAACC
>Ga0351971_1196_pt2 | contig 11841 bp, 8 predicted proteins | sample BONcelFGM3001F11_FD_206746 | JGI IMG/M metagenome (GOLD analysis project Ga0351971, IMG submission 206746) | Enriched cells from coal bed in the Powder River Basin, Montana, United States - BONCAT cells FGM rep2 HSBNCT.FGM.300.1.F11 ...
ATCGAACTGCCTGAAAAACCAGTTTTTCTTCCCGTGCCGGGGCTTGAGGAGCAGGGCCGCCAGCGCGGGCGACAAGGTCAGAGCGACAATCCCGGAAAAGATGACGGAAATGGCGATCGTAATGGCAAACTGTTTATAGAGCTGTCCGGTGATGCCGCCCAGGAAAGCGACCGGGATGAAAACGGCGCACAGCACCAGGACGATGGCGACAATGGGGCCCGTCACCTCCCCCATGGCTTTCTTGGCGGCGTCCCTCGGAGACAGGTTGAATTCCGTCATGTTGCGTTCCACATTTTCAATGACGACAATGGCATCGTCAACAACGATGCCGATGGCGAGAACCATACCGAAGAGCGTGAGCATATTGATCGAAAAGCCGAATAGGGTCATCCCGGTGAAAGTTCCGATAATGGAGACGGGAATGGCCAGGATGGGGATGACTGTGGCCCGGATGCTCTGGAGGAATAAAAAGACTACGAGAATGACGAGGAGACAGGCCTCAAAGAACGTGATGATGACTTCCTTGATGGAGGCCCGGACAAAATTTGTCGTGTCCATGGCAATCTTGTAATCAATCCCGTCGGGAAAACCCGTTTTCAATTCCTGCAGGGTTTTTTTCACCTGATCCGAGACGTCGAGGGCATTGGCGCCCGCTTGCTGAAAAACGGCGATAGCCGTCGACGGCTTTCCGTTCAGACGGCAGCGCAGTCCGTAGTCTTTGGAACCCAGTTCCGCCCGCGCCACATCTTTCAGGCGCACGACCGCAGCGCCTTCCTTGTTTGTCCTGAGGATGATGTTCTCGAATTCGGAAGGCGCAAGCAGTCGCCCCTTTGTCGTGACGGAGAAAGTCTGCTCGACCCGGCCTTTTGTAGGCGCCTGACCGATCGTGCCCACGGCGAATTGCTGGTTCTGATTTCTGATGGCATTCGCGACATCGGAGGCGGTGATGCCGAGTCCGATGAGCCGATCCGGTTTCAGCCAGATGCGCATGGCGTAGTCGGGCGATCCCAGGATGGCAGCCTCACTGGCCCCGGGGACGCGTTTGATGGCGTCGAGAACATAGAGGTTGGCATAATTGGCGACATACCGGTCGTCATAGCGGTCGTTGGGTGAGTAAATGCCGATGATCATGAGGAAGCTTGACGATTTTTTACTGACTGAGACGCCCTGCTGCTGGACCGACTGGGGGAGCTGGGGCAGCGCCTTGTTGACACGGTTCTGGACGTCCACCTGGGCCAGATCCGGATTGGTGCCGATGTTGAAAAAGACGTTCAGGTTCATCATGCCCGTACTGGAGCTGGAGGAGGCCATGTAGATCATGTTGTCGGCCCCGTTGACCTGCAGCTCGATAGGGGCGGCAATGTTCTGAGAGATGACGTCGGCGCTGGCGCCCGGATAAACGGCGGACACGGTGACAACGGGAGGCGTGATGGCCGGATACTGGGCGATGGGCAGGTTCTTCATGGCCGTAAGCCCGGCGATGACGATGACGATGGAAATGACGCAAGCAAAAATCGGACGGTCGATGAAAAAATGGGAGAGCATCCGTTGCCTCCCTTACTTCTTCGCCGGTGACGCCGGCGATCGTTGATTCTGCGCGGGTAGGGCCCCCTTGGCAGCCGCGGCTGCTTCGGGAATCTTTACGGGCGCCCCCGGCGACATTTTGAGCAGATTGTCCAGAATAACGCGGTCACCGGCGGCAAGGCCGCTGTCGATGAAGACATTATTCCCCTGCCAGTCTCCGACCCCGACGGCGCGGAATTGGGCCTTCCCGTCGGGGCCCGCAATCCAGACAAAGAACCCCTGGGCGCCCTGACTGACGGCAGTCCTGGGAATCAGGATGCCGTTGGGGCGGATGCCCCCTTTCAGGTGCACGCGCACGAATTGACCGGGCCTGAGGACTTTGGAGGAACGGACGGGATTGGGAATCTCCGCCCGAACCTGATAGGTGCCCGTTTCGGAACTGAAGGAGGGATCGGCGAAGTTGAGCCGGCCCTTGCGGGGGAAGACAGACCCATCCGCCATGCGGACCTCAACTTCAAAAGACTGACCCTTCGGCATAATGAACAGACCTTTGGCCAGGCGATCATTGAGCGTGAGGTTTTCATTTTCCGAAATACTGAAATCGACCCAGATCGGATCAATCCTGGCCACGTAAGTGAGCAGGCTGTCCTGGCCTGCCGAAATGTAACTTCCTTCCTGCTTTTTCGCACGTCCGGCCAATCCGTCGACGGGGGACGTGATCCGGGTATAGCTGAGTTTCAGCTCCGCATCCTGGACGCTTCCCTGGGCGGAAAACACGGCGGCGCGGGCGGTCTTTTCCGCGCTTATGGCGTCGTCCAGATCTTTTTGGCTGACGGCGTTTTTCGCCGCGAGCGGACGGACCCGCTTGAGCGTGGCTTCGGCATTGATCAGTTTGGCCTCCTGCTGGGCCAGTGCGCCTCTGGCCTGCTGGAGAGATGCCTCAAAGGGGCGGCGGTCGATCTGGAACATGGTTTGCCCGGCCCGAACCCGTCCCCCCTCTTCATAGGTTATCTTTTCCAGGAAGCCCTCGACGCGGGAGCGGATTTCGACCTGATGGGAGCTTTCGGTTGTGCCGACAAACTCGATATCGATGGGAACATCACGCGGTGTCACCGTCACGACCGCAACCGGAATGGGGCCGCGCGGGGGCGCCGCCTTCTTAGAGTCACCGCACGCCGCAAGAGCGGTCGAGATCAGGGAAATAACGCATAACGCAACGGCTATACGAAAAGATGTCCGGCAAAGACGTCTTGTGCAGCTCATAAAAACAGCACCTCCATCAATATTATGGATATTCCGGGAAACATCATACGCGTTATCAAAGACAATTGCCAGGGACGCATCCCGTTTGTGCATATTAATTTCCCGCCGGGCGTTTCCGTATTAAGACCTCTGCAGAAGCATTTCAAAATTCCGCGATTGTGCATTCTTTGGTTTATGGGACTGCCTTTGCTGCATGATAGGAACTGCGCACCAGAGGGCCGGATTCCACATACTGGAACCCTCTTGCATAGGCGATCTCCCGGAGTCGGGAAAATTCATCCGGATGATAATATTTCACGACCGGCCAGTGGCTGAGCGACGGCTGCTGATACTGCCCGATCGTCAGGCGCGCGCAGGATACCGCCGCCAGATCATCCAGCAGACGCAGGATGTCGTCTTCTGTTTCGCCGAATCCGATCATAAAACCGCTTTTAGAAATAACCGGTGTCGCTGCGACTCTCGACAGGAGCCGAAGTGAAAGTTTGTAATTGCCCTCGGGACGCAATCTCGGGAAGAGCGGTTCTACGACTTCCATATTGTGGTTGATCACATCGGGCCCTGCGGCGATGACTTCTTCCAGTGCTGCTTCCTTGCCTTGAAAATCCGGGATCAAAACTTCGATTTTACAACCCGGAACAGCCAAGCGAAGCTGCAAAACGCTGTCGGCAAACATCTGCGCTCCGCCATCGGGTAAATCATCACGCGTTACGGACGTCATGACGACGTACTTCAGCCTCATCTGCAAAACGGCGGCAATCAAATGATGAACTTCGCCTCTATCTATTTTTTGCGGGACACCTTGCGCAACGTTGCAATAAAGGCAATGGCGCGTGCAGATATTGCCGAGGATTAAAAAAGTGGCGGTACCGCTCTGGAAACATTCCGCCATATTCGGGCAGGCGGCCTCCTGACAGACGGTATGCAATTGAAGATCCGCAAGAGTGGATCGGATTTGACGGCATTCGTCAGCGTAAGGCGGCCGCACTTTGAGCCAGGACGGTTTGCGCAGGAGTTGTTGTTTGGATGGATGGTTCGTCATAAGAGCAAACACATACACTGGTAGGGAACGGTCGCGACCGTTCCCTACAGCTCAGGTCCTTTTCCAGGCGACGTCGGGTTTGCGGGCGGCCAGCACTTCATCGAGACGGCTCACGGGGGTTGAAAGAGGTGCGTCTTTCACCCGCCCGGGATTGTCTTTCGCCTCCTTCGCGATGGCGATCATGGCCTCACAGAAGGCATCCAGTGTTTCTTTGCTTTCGGTTTCCGTGGGCTCAATCATGATGGCCTCCGGAACGATCAGCGGAAAATAAATGGTTGGCGGATGATAGCCGAAATCGATCAGGCGCTTGGCCATATCGGACGTATGGACGCCGCTTTCGGCAACCTGCCTCTGACCCGAGAAAACGCACTCATGCATGCAGATGCGGTCGTAGGGCAGATCGAAATAGAGTTTCAATTTTTCTTTGATATAATTGGCATTGAGCACGGCCATTTCCGCGCTGCGCGTGAGTCCTTCCGCGCCCAGCGACCGAATGTATGTATAGGCTTTGACAATGACATTGAAATTTCCATAGAAGGCACGCACGCGGCCGATGCTCCGGGGAAAATCCGCAGACCAGTGATAACCCGAATCGTTCTTCACCATTCGGGGGATCGGGAGATAATCGGCCAGTTTGGCGCCGACGCCCACCGGACCGCTGCCGGGGCCGCCGCCGCCATGCGGCGTGGAAAATGTCTTGTGCAGATTGAGCTGGATGACGTCAAAACCCAGGTCACCGGGCCTCGTTTTACCCAGGAAAGCATTGGCATTGGCGCCGTCTCCGTAAAGCAGGCCGCCCTTGCCGTGGACGATCGCCGCTACTTTTTCGATATTGCGTTCGAAAAGGCCCAGTGTGTTGGGATTGGTCAGCATCAGCGCCGCAACATTCTCCGTCATCAGCGATTCCAGATGTTCAAGGTCAACGCCGCCGTCGGTGTTCGACCTGAGCGTGACCGTATCAAAACCGCACAGGGCGCCGGATGCCGGATTGGTTCCATGTGCCGTGTCGGGAATCAGAATGATGCTCCGCTTCTCACCCTTAACCTCGAAATATTTCTTGATCATCATGACGCCGGTAAGCTCGCCGTGGGCGCCGGCCGCCGGCTGAAGCGTAAAATCAACCATGCCGAAAATGTCGCCGAGCAGCCGCTGCATGGAGAACATCAGTTGCATGTTTCCCTGAGCAAATTCATCCGGGACGTAGGGGTGCAGGCCGGTGAATTCGGGAAAGCCCGCCACATTCTCGTTGACTTTGGGATTGTATTTCATGGTGCAGGACCCCAGCGGGTAAAAGCCGAGATCAACTCCGAAGTTCCGGCGTGACAAATTCGTATAATGCCTTACCAGATCAAGTTCCGACACCTCCGGCAAATCCAGATCGCCGCGCAGATACTTTGGATCGATAAAAGAGGTGATATCCGTTTCGGGGACGTCGCTTACAGAGACATTCGCCGCTGAGCGTCCGGGTGTGCTTAATTCAAAAATAAGTTCCATCTATCTTCCCCTGCCTTTTTGTCATTTTGAACGAAGTGAAGCAATCTCATGAGATTGCCGCGGACTGCGTCCTCGCAACGACTGCGTCGGATTGCCACCACCACTTTGGGTGGCACGGCGGCTCCTTAGCGTCGCCTTCTAAGAAACTTCTCAGCAATTTGGGAGAACAAGGGGTTGCAACCCCTTGTTCTGGCGGTGCTTGGATAGATCCGTTTCTTCCATCAATAACCCGGTGCATGGCTCCGGGTAAATTGCAATGACTTTTTCTATTTAATAATTTCGACCACCCGATCCATATCATCTTTGGAGATCATCTCCGTGACGCAAAAAAGGAGCGCGCTTTTCAGTTCCGGGTATTCTGCCGCTAACGCGTAGCCTCCGACAATGCCTTCCTTCTGCAATTTTTCATTTGCCGTCCGGGCGTCGGGACAAAGGACAACGAACTCATTGTAGACCGGCGACGCGAATACCGCCTTCCAGCCGGGCAATTGCAGAAGTTTTGCCCTGAGATAATGCGTTTTATAAATGTTGAGCTTGGCGAGCTTGTGCAGATTTTTTCCGAGTGCCGCCAGATAGACGCAGGCGGCAAGAGCGCAAAGCGCTTCGTTGGAACAGATGTTGGACGTGGCTTTTTCGCGGCGGATATGCTGTTCGCGCGTTTGCAGCGTCAGTACAAATCCGCGTCGGCCTTCTTTATCAACCGTCGCGCCGGCCAGCCGTCCCGGGATACGCCGCAGAAATTTTTCGCGTGCCGCGAAGATCCCCAGGTATGGGCCGCCGTAGTTGAGCGGATTGCCGAAGCTCTGTCCTTCTCCAACGACAAAATCCGCGCCGCAGGCGCCGGCGGGTTTTAAAACGCCCAGCGACGTTCCATCGGTAAATCCGGCAATGAGGAAGGCTCCTTTTTGATGCACGGCATCGGCAACCGGCCCGATGTCTTCAATGCAGCCGAAAAAATTCGGGCTCTGGACGATTACCGCCGCAACGTCATCAGCGAGATGATTTTCCAGAGACGCCATATCGACCTGGCCGGACGGGGCATAGGGGATTTCAATGATGGAGTATCCATTGGCCCAAGCATAGGTTTGCAAAACACGCCGGTATTCCGGATGCACGGACCGGGCAACCAGGATCCTGGTACGGTCCGACATTTTGCAGCACAAAACCGCCGCCTCCGCCATGGCCGAAGAACCGTCATACATGGAGGCGTTGGCAATTTCCGTCCCCGTCAGATGAGCGATCATCGTCTGGTATTCATAAATGGCCTGCAGGAGGCCCTGGCTGATTTCCGCCTGGTAAGGCGTATACGCGGTGTAAAACTCGGCTCGCCCGACAATATGGCCGACAACCGAGGGAATGAAATGCGTGTAGGCGCCGGCACCGGTCAACGTCAGCTGCGGCATTTGGTTTCTCTTGCCGATCGCCGACAGGAGTGTCAAGGCTTCCTGTTCGGATAGACCGGGCGGAATTTCCGGCATTTTCTGCAACTGATATTTTCCGGGGATATCGGCAAACAGTTCGTCAATGCACCCTATGCCGATCGCCTGCTGCATCTGCGCAATATCATCAGGAGTGTGGGGGCAGTAATCCATAATCAGTGCTTTTCCTCTTTGATCAGCGCGTCATAGTCGGCAGCGCCCAGAAGAGACTGGAGTTCCGCCGCATCGGCCAGTTTCAATTTCGCGATCCAGCCGTCGCCGAACGCATCCGAATTAATTAGATCGGGCGCGTTCTCGAGGGCGGTGTTGACATCGATCACCTCGCCGCTGACCGGTGCATAGACATCGGATACGGATTTAACGGATTCGACGACCGCGACGGATTCGCCCTTCGCAACTTTTTTGCCGACGGGGGGCAGCTCCACAAATACAATATCCGTCAGCATTTCCTGAGCGTAGTCGCTAATGCCTATTATTGCCGTCCCGTCGCCCTGGTTTTTCACCCATTCATGATCTTTGGAATATAATCTGTCGGTTGGGTTTGATTTGGACATCACCATTCTCCTTTGCGGATCATTTTGGATTATATAAATGTCCGGCGCATGTGATCTACGGATTGTGCCGGGCCCAACAGCCTTTATTGTTGTCGTCCGTAAACTAATTTCCTTCGCAATTAATTATTTTTGTCTTTTATAGAAAGGGAGTTTAACCACTATAGCCTCGCCTATCGTGTCGCGGATGGCAATGGATATTTTCGTATCCGGAGATGCGAAGGCAACATCAACAAACGCCAGACCGATTGCTTTATTCAACGTCGGAGAAAAGGTGCCGGAAGTCACAAGGCCGATATCCCTTGCGTCGCTTATCACCTTGTAGCCATGGCGGGCAATGCCGCGTCCGGTCATCACAAATCCGACCAGCTTCTTTTGAATGCCGCGGTCCCGGATAGCGGATAGAGCGGTTTTGCCCGCAAAATCTTTGTTCCAGTCCACGAGCCAGCTGTACGGCACTTCCAGCGGACTGATCTCCTCGGTAATATCCTGACCGTTGAGCATCATCCCCGCCTCCAGGCGCAATGTGTCCCTGGCGCCCAAGCCCGCCGGTTTCATGCCGGACGCCTTACCTGCTTCAATCAATCCGTCCCAAATCAGACCGATCTTGTCGGCGGATGCATAGATTTCAAATCCATCCTCACCGGTATAGCCGCTGCGGGAAATGATGGCCGGAAGGCCCGTTACCTGTGATTCGGTGAAATGGTAATATTGAAGTGTTTTTAAATCAGCCGGCGTCAGCCTCTGTAAAATAGTTTGTGCCTGCGGTCCCTGCAAATCCAGCTTGCCGGTTTTGTCGCTGACATCCTCCATCCGGCAGTTGAACTTCTTGTCATCAAGAATCGATTGGACGCGGTCAAAATCGCTCTCGCGGGTTGTGGCGTTGGTTACCAGCAGGTAGAATTCGTCCGTCATTTTGTATACGGTTAGATCATCGATGATGCCGCCCTCATCATTGAGCAAGGCCGAGAGCTTAACCTGCCCGGTTTTCTGCCCCGCCAGATCGCGGGTCAATGCTGTCTGCAGAAGGTTTAGCGCCTGCGGGCCCCTGACTTCAATTTCCCCCATGTGGCAAATATCGAAAAGCGAGGCACTGGCCCGGGTCGTCTTGTGTTCTTCAATGACGTTTGTATACTGAACGGGCATGGCCCAGCCGCCGAAGTCGATCACTTTTGCTTGCAAGGCAATATGCTTGTCATATAAAGGCGTTTTCTTCATGGACGGTCCCCGCTTACTGAATTCAGCGATTATTTAAAAAGCTTATCAATTAAAGCCTGCTTGTCTTTCGGGTAGTAAAGATTCCCCGGATAATCCACAATGAGCGTGCCGTCCAGGTGATCAATTTCATGCTGTACAACCCGGGCGGTATAATCCAGATACCGTTTGCTGATTTTTTCACCCTTTTCGTTTAAGGCGCGGATTTTTATTTCCGGAAAGCGGCTGACTTCAATTTGAATTTCCGGGCAGGACAGACATCCTTCCGCCGCTGTTTCTTTCTCACCGCGCGCCTGAGTAATGCGCGGGTTCACCAGCACGTCATAATCATCCGGACTCATCTTTTTCTTGGTCTTGTCCACCGTCTTATTGCGGAAAATAATGATGCGCTTATTGATGCCGATTTGCGGGCCGGCGAGACCCGAGGCGTCGTCGCGACACGTAAAAGAATCGATCAGTGCCTTAATCTCTTCTCTTGCTTCTTTAGTAAGCGGTGCTTCTAATTCTACCGACTTTTTCCTTAAAACGCTTGTGTCCGCTTCGTTGACACCTTCATTATTCCATAGGGTTAAGACTCTTTTTGGGGCCATCTCCATCACCGGTTGGGGGAATTTTCTTTTGGCCTATAACACCGATCGGATGTTATTTCAAGTAAACGAAGCTTGCAAATTTGTTCCATCTTTTGCTAAACAGTTAATCCATGACTGATGAAGATGAAAGATGGGAAATGACTTGTGATTAATCAAATAGTTACCAACACGGCCAGAAGGCAGTTTGCCCTGGCGCTCAATTTTGAAGGTGGTACCCAGCCCGTTCTTCCTGACTGCACCGATGACAAACAGCGTCTGCTTTATATCCATATTCCTTTTTGCGAAGAGCTTTGCCCTTATTGCTCTTTTCACCGCATCCGCCTGGATGAAACCCTTGCCGGAAAATATCATATCGCCCTGCGCCGGGAAATCGCTCTTTACCGGCAAAAGGGTTATCGCTTTACCGGCATTTATGTGGGCGGCGGCACACCCACTGTCCTGGTTGAGGAATTGTCGGAGACACTGCGGCTGGCCCGGGAGGTGTTTCCCATTACCTCCATTTCCGTAGAGACCAACCCCAATCACCTGACGGATGCCAATATCGCCGTCCTGAAACAGGCGGGCGTCAACCGGCTCTCCGTGGGGGTGCAAACCTTCAACGATGATCTGCTTAAAAAGATTGCGCGGTACGACAAATACGGGTCGGGCGCAGAGATTGCCGGGCGCCTGGCCGACACCATGGGCAAGTTTGATACGCTCAACGCCGACATGATTTTCAATTTTCCCGAACAGACCGCCTCGATGCTCGAGGCCGATCTGGCAGTCTTAACGAAACTCGAGATGCAGCAAATCACTTTTTATCCTTTGATGGTTTCGACGCTGACTCAGCGTCTGATGCAGGAGACGCTGGGCGAGGTCAATTTCCCGAGGGAGCAATCCTATTTTGATTTGATTCTCAGACGTCTGGAGCGAGACTATGATTCCTCTTCGGCCTGGTGTTTTTCGAGGAAGAAAGCCGCCCGGTCGCTGATTGATGAATACGTTGTGGATTTTGACGAATACGCGGGCCTGGGCAGCGGCGCGATCGGTTATCTGGGCGGTGTATGCTACGCCAACACCTTTGATATTGACCGATACATTTCCGATCTGATGCAAAGCAACCTGCCTCTTGGGGCGGCGAGAAAGTTCGCTCTGCCCGATCAGATGCGCTATGACTTTCTGATGAAGCTGTTTGCGACCCGGATGAACGTCAATGAGCTGGAGAAAAAATACGGCGGTAAATTTTTCCGGACCCTGTGGAAGGAAATGGCCGCCTTCACGCTGGCCGGCTCGTTTCGCTATTTTTCCCCCAATCTGCACCTGACGCCGCGGGGGCGTTATCTGTGGGTCATCATGATGCGGGAATTTTTTATCGCCGTGAATAATTTTCGCGATTTCTGCCGCAAGCAGGCCGGACTGATTCCCTAGAACAAGGGGTCTTGCCACCCGCAGGGTGGTTGCAACCCTTGTTCTATAAAGATGGAGAAGATTATGGATGATAAAAGAAAAGCAATGCTGAAAAATCTCCCGAAAATCGACGAAGTCATCGGACTTCTCGAAAAGCAGGGCATCTATGAAAAAGCGTCCCGGGAAATCACCCTGGAGATCTGCCGTGACGTCGTACAAAAACTGCGGGATATCATCTTGACCGCTCCGGATAAAAACCTGCCGACTGTTGCTTCCGATGCGGCGGCGGCCGCCCGGAGCGTCGTGGAGATTGTCGATGATCTGTATCGCTACAAATTACGCAGGCTCGTCAACGCTACCGGGGTCATTTTGCATACCAATCTGGGGCGCGCACCTCTGTGCCCCGAAGCCCTGGATCGAATTGCCGAGGTGGGGCGCGGGTACTCCAACCTGGAGTTTAACCTGGATCAAGGTTCGCGCGGTCTGCGTTACGACCACGTGAGCCGGCTGATCTGCGTGCTTACCGGCGCGGAAGATGCCCTGATCGTCAACAACAATGCGGGCGCCGTCTTGCTCGTGCTCAATACGCTGGCTGAAAATAAAGAGGCGATTGTTTCGCGCGGCGAACTGATTGAAATCGGCGGTGAGTTTCGCATTCCGGACGTCATGACCAAAAGCAATTCCATCCTGCGGGAAGTGGGAACCACCAACCGCACGCGTCTCGCCGATTATGAGAAAGCCATCGGCCCGAACACCGGCGTGATCTTAAAAGTCCATACCAGTAATTACCGGATTGTCGGATTTACCGAAGAAGCCGAACTCACACCGCTGGTCGCGCTCGGGAAACAGCACAACATCCCGGTCTTCGACGATCTGGGCAGCGGTTGCCTGATTGATCTGGAACAATACGGTCTCACGCATGAGCCGACCGTGCGCGAGGTCCTGGCCTCCGAGGTTGATGTCGTTACGTTCAGCGGCGATAAACTTCTGGGCGGACCCCAGGCGGGCATCATCGTCGGCAAAAAAGACATTTTGGCACGCATTAAGAAGAATCCGCTTAACCGCGCTCTCAGGATCGACAAATTCACGCTCGCTGCGCTGGAAGCGACGCTGATGCACTATCTGGCCGGAGCCGACGCGGCCGTCAAATTGCGGTCCCTGAAAGCGTTGACCGAGCCGTTAAGCGACGTCAAAAAGCGGGCGCGCAAACTTGCCAACAGACTTAACAGAGCCGCTATCCCCGGTCTGACGTACGAAATTCGTGAAGGTGCGGCTGCCGCCGGCGGCGGGTCCCTCCCGACGCAGGTTATTCCGTCGGTGGTTGTCGCCGTCAAACACGC
>Ga0351971_1200_pt1 | contig 11804 bp, 10 predicted proteins | sample BONcelFGM3001F11_FD_206746 | JGI IMG/M metagenome (GOLD analysis project Ga0351971, IMG submission 206746) | Enriched cells from coal bed in the Powder River Basin, Montana, United States - BONCAT cells FGM rep2 HSBNCT.FGM.300.1.F11 ...
TCGCCCGGTACGGACCGGCTACTCCCGTCAACTGCACGCCCTTATCCTTGGCGATGTGAGCACCGCAGGCCAGCATTGCATTATAGAGGGCCTTGCCTGTTTCACCGGCTTTGAGTTGCGGCACGACGTATTTATCCAGAATCTCTCCGATAATGCCGTCCGTCAAAACGCCCTCAACACCGTAGCCGGTTTCAATGCGGATCTTTCTTTCTTTGACGGCAAGAAATATCAGGACACCCCTGTCTTCGCCCTTTTTCCCGATCCCCCAGGATTTATACAGACCATTCACATAAAGACTGATTTCTTCTGATGGCCCAAGTTCCGTTACTGTTGCCACGACCACTGCCGCGCCCGTTTTCTGCAAAATTTCCTGCGCCAGCGATTCCATTTTGGCAGCATTGTCCGGGTCAATCACATTGGCAAAGTCATTAACAGCCATGCCTCTGGGGGACGGATATTTTTCGGCCGCAAGCGCCATACCGGCCGCGAGCATAATAAAAATTGCCGCGCACAGGCAGAGCAACGTTTTGCATCCACGATAAAAGCGATAATGATATTTAATTTCCACCGATTACCTTAAAAAGAATATTCTATCCATATTAGCTGCTTTCAGGGGCCTGACTATCGCGTAAACCTCATCCGCTGTCAAGCCGGAAATATAAGCAATAATATTGCTTGCGCAAGAGGGCGCAAGCTAATATTAATTAAAATAAAAAAACGTATCATGCCAAGAATTATCTTAATCCATCCGCCCGTCGTGAAACCTTCCGAACCGCCGGCAGGAATTGCTAAACTATCGGCTTGTCTTGCGGCAAACGGTATCAGTCATCAGGTGATTGACGCCAATCTGGAAGGCCTGCTGTTTCTCACAAACGCAATTGCTCAATCCGGCACCCCCTGCGACCGCTGGAGCATTCGCGCCTGTAAGAATCTGGAAGCCAATCTGGCTGCACTGCAAAACAACAGCACATTCAGCAACAAAAGCCGTTACTCCCGCGCCGTGCTGGATGTCAATCGCGTGCTGACGCTGGCCGGAAAACCCTTTGGGGTTAACCTGTCTCTGTCGGATTATGCAGACAACAATTTATCCCCGGTGAAAACCGACGATTTGATCCGGGCCGCAGAAAAGCCCGAAGCCAATCCGTTCTATCCGTACTTTGCCGGACGTCTGAGGGAAGCGCTGACGGAGTCTCCGGAGTTTATCGGATTCTCACTTAATTACTTAAGCCAGGCACTTTGCACAATGGCCATGATCGGCTTTATCAAGAAGATCCACCCCCGGCAAAAGATCATTATGGGTGGGTCCCTGACAACATCATGGGTACAAATAACGGGGCGCATTGATCTCTTTTCCGGCCTCGTCGACAAAGTCGTGGCCGGTGCCGGAGAAGAAACGTTGCTGACGCTATTGGGGATTGACGACGCAGCCGGCGGACCCTCAACCGATTACGACCTCTTTACGGAGAATCGTTATCTTGCTCCCGGCTTCATCCTGCCATACAGCGCGGCGCGCGGTTGCTGGTGGCGCAGGTGTGCGTTCTGCCCGGAAAAAGCCGAAGCAAATCCCTATCTGCCTCAAGCCACCGACGACGTTATTGAAGAACTGCAAATCCTTTCGCGCAAGACACATCCATCGTTGATTCACCTTTTGGACAGCTCCATTGCTCCCGCCGTTTTAAAAGCGCTTGCGGAAAAACCGCCGGGTGCACCCTGGTATGGTTTTGCCCGCGTCACCCGGCATTTAGCCGATGAAGATTTTTGCAGGTCTTTGAAAGCCGGCGGGTGTGTGATGTTGAAACTCGGAATCGAATCGGGGGATCAAAGCGTTCTGGATGCGTTGGACAAAGGCATCGATCTTACCACAGCCTCGGTTGCCCTGAGGACGCTCAGGAAGGCAGGCATTGCCACCTATTGCTACTTTTTATTCGGCACACCGCCGGAAATGGAACCCGGCGCAATGAAGACGCTGGATTTTACAGTCAGCCACGCCGACTGCATCGACTTTTTGAACCTCGCGATCTTTAATCTGCCTGCTGCCAGTGTGGAGGCGGAAAGCCTCGCCACGCAGGATTTTTATGAGGGCGATTTGTCATTATACAAAAGCTTCCGTCACCCCGGAAGCTGGCAGCGGCCCGCTGTCCGCACCTTTTTGGAGAAAACCTTCAAAAAACATCCATCCATCGCACCCATCGTTTTGCGCACACCGGAATTTTTCACGTCCAACCATGCGCCTTTTTTTACTTTTCTAAATAAATAATTTCGTTCTATTGACAACCGCTAGATGTTGTGTTTAATGACATTCATCATACTACATGTAGTGTTTTTTAAATTCTTTAATCTTTTAATCATGTTCAAAGGAGTTCACTTCCATGGAAAAGAAGACTTACACCCCCATTATTCCGGAATTAACAAAAAATGCTATTACTGTTTTGGAGCGGCGCTATCTGAAGCGCGATAAAGAGGGGAAAGTGCTGGAGACTCCTGTTCAAATGTTTCGGCGCGTCGCGGAAACCATTGCCGCCGCGGATCAGAAGTTCAGTGAAAAAGCAGACACCGCCGCGCTTGCCGAAGAATTCTATCACACGATGAGCCAGTTGGAATTTCTACCCAATTCACCGACACTCATGAACGCCGGGCGCGAACTCGGGCAACTGTCCGCCTGTTTTGTCCTGCCCGTCGGCGATTCCATGGAAGAAATTTTCGACGCCGTAAAATATACCGCGTTGATTCATAAGTCCGGCGGCGGCACAGGTTTTTCCTTCTCCCGGCTGCGTCCGGCCAATGATGTTGTTTTAACCACCACGGGCATTTCCAGCGGACCGATCTCCTTCATGCGTGTTTTTGACGTCGCCACGGAAACGATCAAGCAGGGCGGAACCAGGCGCGGCGCCAACATGGGTATTCTGCGCGTCGATCATCCGGACATCATGGATTTCATCATGTGCAAGGCCGACAAAAAGCAACTGAACAACTTCAACATTTCCGTAGGCCTGACTGAAGCCTTCATGAAGGCTGTAGACAAAGACGAAAATTACGACCTTCTGAATCCCCGCGACGGACAGGTTTCCGGAACGCTGAACGCGCGCAAGGTTTTCAACCGGATTATCACGCAGGCCTGGGAAAACGGCGAACCGGGCATTGTGTTTCTCGATCGGCTGAACCGCGACAATCCGACGCCGCATGTCGGAACCATCGAATCGACCAATCCCTGCGGGGAACAACCGCTCCTGCCTTATGAATCGTGCAACCTGGGCTCCATCAACCTCAGTAAAGTGGTTCAGAGCGGCCAGATCAACTGGAAGCGTCTTGGTGAAGTGGTTCACCTGGCCGTGCATTTTCTCGATAACGTGGTGGAGATCAATAATTATCCTCTGCCGCAGATTGCCGAAATGACCCTGGGGAACCGTAAAATTGGATTGGGCGTCATGGGCTGGGCGGATATGTTGATTGCGCTGGGCATTCCCTACAACACCGAGGAAGCCATTGAACTGGCCCACAAAGTTATGGGATTCATCAACGAACAGGGACACGCCGCATCACAGGCGCTGGCCAAGACCCGCGGCGCGTTTCCGAATTTCAAAGGGTCGGTCTATGATAAAAAAAGCATGTCGCCGATGCGCAACGCCACGGTGACGACGATCGCGCCTACCGGGACCATCTCGATTATGGCCAATTCTTCTTCCGGCGTGGAACCGCTTTTCGCCGTCTCTTACGTCCGTCAGGTGATGGATAACGATATTCTGGTGGAAGTTCATCCCACCTTTGAGGCCGTTGCGAAAGAAAGAGGATTTTACTCAAAGGAACTCATGCAGCGGATTGCCGAACAGGGCACGATTCGTCACCTTGACGAAATCCCCGAGGACATCCGCAGCCTGTTTGTCACTGCGCACGATATTTCGCCGGAAGTGCACATCCGGATGCAGGCCGCCTTCCAGAAACACACCGACAATGCCGTCAGCAAAACGGTCAACTTCACCAACGGCGCAACCGTTGCCGATGTCGCCCGCGTCTATGAGCTGGCCTATCAGCTTGACTGCAAGGGTGTCACGATTTACCGCGACGGCTCTCGCGATCAGCAGGTGCTGAGTGTCGGAAAAAAGCCGGAAGCCGCTCCGCCGACTAGCGCCGACAAAGACAAATCAACGACCAAGCGCGAGCGGCCCAAGGTGCTGAAGGGCTGGACTTATCAGATGCAGACCGGCTGCGGGCCGCTGTATGTCACGGTCAATGAGGACAGTACGGGGCTGTTTGAGCTCTTCACCACGATGGGCAAAGCGGGCGGCTGCGCCGCTTCACAGAACGAGGCCATCGGACGACTGGTGTCACTTGCCTGGCGCAACAGCATACAGACGCGGCAAGTCATCAAGCAGCTCCAGGGCATTTCCTGCCACTCGCCGTCCGGCTTCGGTGAAAACAAGATCCTGTCGTGCGCGGACGCGGTGGCCAAAGCGATTCAAGCTCACGTGGAAGCCAACGGCGGTAAGGTGCAGCATGAAAAGCGCGTCTTCCGCAAAGGCGCCTGCCCCGATTGTGGCGGTATTGTCGAGCACGAAGGCGGTTGCGCCGTCTGCCGCATTTGCGGCTACAGCGAGTGCGCATAGAGGATTGCAATTCTCTTTTCCAGCCGACTAAGTACCAGGATACCGACATTTCGATATCTGGCCCCATTTACTGCAGTTATCTTTTAACGCTCCTTGCGCGCCCCCGCAGGGCGGACTTCCCGGCAAAGAATTATTGACTGGCCTTTGTCCTCCTACCTTCTGCGTTCTGCTTCCCCTTCGTCAGGTCTTCCGGCTGATGACGGCCGGCGTTTTGATTCCCCCTGTGGTTGCCGCTGAACCTGAGGTCTCGGAGCTTCGGGCTGTCTTGGCTGTTGAACCTGGGGTCTCGGAGCTTCAGGCTGTCTTGGTTGCTGAACCTGGGGTCTCCGGACGTCGGGTTGTCTTGGTTGCCGAACCTCAGGTCTCGGAACGTCGGGTTGTCTTGGCGGCTGAACCTGGGGTCTCCGGACGTCGGGCTGTCTTGGTTGCTGAACCTGGGGTCTCCGGACGTCGGGTTGCCGCTGCTGCTGAACCTGAGGCCTCCGAACCTCGGGTTGTCTTTGTTTTTCTTGTATCTGTTCCCGATGCCGCTGAACTTCTGGCCTCTGACGGTATTGCTCCTGTCTTTGCTGTCTTAATTCCTGTCTTTGCGGTAGCGGTCGAGGCTGATAGCCCTGGACACCCCAAGTATTACGCCTTTCCCAATGTCGACTGCCGCGCCAGCTCTGCCAGTTTTGTCGAAGCCGCCGCTCGGGAATTCGTTCATAATCCCACCGGTGTCCGTACCAGTTGCGTTCTCTGTAGTATCCTCGCCAACCCGGGTCAACATCAAAATAGAAACTTGGTACACGGCGGTAATAAACCCAACCCCGGTTATAATAGCGTGAACGATACCAGCGACCTTCCCAGGGGCGCCACCACCAGCCATTCCAGAAAAAAATGTCCACATCGATATCAGGAACAACATACACGTCATCCGAATCGGGAAACACTATCACAGCCGGAGGCTGTTCAAATACGATCATTGGCGGCAGAGGAATCTGAATACTTATATTGACCTCAGCTATTGCCGGAACAGGAAGGACAAAGGCCAACGCTAAGAGAATTGTCCCTAAGAATAGCTTTTTCACTTTATTGCCTCCTTATTTTCTGAGCTTAATATGCTCATCATCCGGCGTCTTTCCCGTACCTTTGCTTGCCTTTCTATTGAGGCATTTTTCGGCCGTCATTGTTTCAAATATTTCCTGTACTGACCCAACTACCTTTATGCGGTGCCCCGACTGCATAGATGCGGATCTAATTCGTTCCTGCTTCCTTGTGATTATTCTTTTCAGTGTCGCTCTTAGCGCCTGCCATCCCTATCGTGTCGATCGCCCCTATCATGTCGATCACGACCGTCATGTCTTCTCCCTCCATCACGGTCGTCATAAGGTATAAAACATCCGCTGAGGCATGTAACCATCATAATTAAGGTTATTCCCAACATTATTATTCTTTTCATTTTCCCCTCCGTCATTCCGGTATCCGGGAGACACAGCAGCATGTATCGCCTGATTTACTCCGCCAAAACCTTCTTGAATTTGCCCGGCTTTTCCTGAACTCTGCCCGCCATCTCTCCGCCGGTGTCTATTGCCTCAAGCCCCGACAATTGCTTCATTTCCGGCAGCCACCGTGGTCCAGCCCTAAGATGTGATTTTAAAGAAACAGACGATCCCGATATAAGTTAATATTGAGAACGCATCGCAATGCTGACTTCACGGTATTCCTTTTCGCACGCGCCTATTTTACGATCAGGTTATTCTTTACGGATTTCACCCCTTTGACACTCTTGGCGATTTCATCAGCTTTATCGACAGCCTGCCGAGAATTAACAAAGCCGCTCAACTGAACGGTGCCCTGGTATGTTTCCACACTGATCTGAAATGATTTGAGCAAATTATCTGCTGCAAACAGTGATTTAATTTTGGTCGTAATGACCGAGTCGTCGACGTATTCCCCTGTACTTTCACGTGTGCTTGTCGATGCACAGGCTGCAAAGGTGGCAATCAGCGCAAGAAGCACCAAATAACTGATAACGACATTTCTCTTTTTCATACGTAAATCCTCCTGGTAAGTTTGTAATGAAACGATTATTTCGAATCCAAATCGCTACAACGGTTTCCGCCCCTGAATAACTCTGACCAAAACAACGATGATGGCAACGACAAGCAGGATATGAATGAAATTACCCAGCGTATAGCCAGTCACCAGACCCAGTGCCCACAAAATGATCAGTACAACAACAATTGTCCACAGCATTTGATCCTCCGATTCGAGTGTTCATCATCCTTGCTGTTCGACCTGCACGGACGCGGTCGAACCAACAGTCTACCTGGTCGCAAAAAAACCAGCCTCCTCTGCGTTTCTATATTTGTCTATATAAAATATGTAGTGGAAGCGGAATTCGCAATAATAGTTGACTGTCTGTTTATTGGTATATAAATCCTATCTTGGACAATATTTCGGCACTGATGACTACGAGAGGCAAGCATAAGGATTTGAAGACCCGCCGGGTCACAGCCTATGCAAAAAGCGCTATTGATTTTTTCATAGCAAATCCTTAACGTCATTTGAACATGTATGCGAAGATCATTTCGAAGTATCCGGAACTTGTACATCCCGCGTGAAAGCCCGTCCACAGTATCCTTCACCCTGTTTTTTCATTCGTCTCGTTATCTTCATCCGGAAGTTTATCTTGACAACCTACCTACTAGTAGGTATAAGCAAATACAGCGTTGCGGGGAAAATAGCATGGACGAAAAGATGGATACAAAGAAACAGATTATGGATATCGCCGAGGATCTTCTTCTTGATCGCGGTTATAATGGCTTCAGCTACAAAGACATCTCCGGCGTTTTGAATATCAGGAACGCTTCCATTCATTATCATTTTCCCCAAAAGACTGATCTGGGCGTCGCTATTATTCAGCGTGCCACTCATCGTTTTCAGAAGTGGGCAACCCATATCGACAGTAAGGAGTTACCCTGTTCGAAAAAGCTGGATGAATTCTGCCTGATATTCAAAAAATTTGTGAAGGAAAAGCAGGTCTGCCTGGGTGGTGCGCTTCAGACGGATTATAAGACCTTGCCCGAAGACATGCAAAAGGAGGCACAGTTCTTTCTTGCCAGGACGCTTCAATGGCTGGAGAGTTTTCTGGCGGACGGCAGGAAAAAGGGAGTGTTCAATTTCCCGGGCAGCGCCGCCGATCAGGCGCTCTTGACTATCGCGAGCCTGCAGGGGGCCATCCAAATTGTCCGGGTGACGTCGCCAGCGAGTTTTGATGCGACGGTCAAACAGATTAAGAGGTACGTATGTGCATAGGGTTTTCTGGATACTCGACCCGTGCACCTCGCGTGACATTCAGGTTATCGGGGAATCGCCGGCCCGACGGCTTTGCATAAAGATTGCCGCGTTCACTGCCATGAACCCGCAATGACGGATAAAGTTAAGAAACTGTAAATGGAGGTCACGCATGAGTGCTGCACTGAAGGGAAAAATTAAAAACTACGCAATGAGTCTGGGAATAGACGACTTCGGATTTGCTGCTGTGGCGGATTACCAGAGCCCACAGAGCCCGAAAATCGAGACGATATTCCCGGAGGCAAAATCAATCGTTGTGGCCTGCGTTAGAGAGATGTCCCACGTGGAGAGCCCCAATCCTCAGATCGCCATGAACGGGCGGCTCGACATCATGGAATATGCGCGGTCGACCAATTATAAGATTTCACGGTTTCTGGAAAAAGAATGCGGCGCCAAAGCCATGAGTGTTCCTCTTTCTTATCCGCTGGACCTGACGCCGCAAAATTCGCGGAGCGTTGCCGATGTGTCGCTTCGGCATGCCGCCGTGGCCGCAGGGCTGGGCGTTTTCGGACGCCACAATCTGGTGATTCATCCGCGCCTGGGATCGCGCGTGCTCTTCATGGCCGTGCTCACCGATTTGTCACTTCCGTCAGATCCGCAAGTGACCGAGGATCTGTGTATTCAGTGCAATCTCTGCGTGGAAAACTGCCCCGCTGCTGCTCTTAATGTTGAAGGACAGACGGATTTTGGAAAATGTATCAAGGTCTCTCAGCCCTATGGCCTACCGAAGATCATTAATTTCTGGATGAAATGGGCCGGCAAATCACCCGATGAACAGATTAAAATGCTTTTCACCAAGGATTTCTTCATGACTTACCAGGCAAGTTTCATTGGCTTTCAGTATGCCTGCTTCAAATGCTATAGTTCGTGCCCTGTAGGCGGTAGTTTTAAGTAGAGTCGGGACATAGCGTCCGATAGGAAAAACCCATTTTGAGCACTTTTCAGTGACAGATGATGATGAGAGATAAATGAGGGTTATGAGAAGACGGATTTTAGTTCATACAACCCTTCTGCTTTTCTTGATATGTCCCTTCCTGTTGACGGACGCTTATGCCCAATCCTGTGAGAAGGTCGTCCAAACCGTAAACGCACGGCTTTTGCCTGCACTCGATGAGCAGGAACTGATCTATATCCTCCGCAGCCTGAACAAAACGGACAACAAAAGACTTCCGGCCAAATTCCTCACTAAGCAGGACGCCCGGTCACGGGGTTGGAAACCCGGCAAAGATTTGTGGTCAATAAGCGAGCTCAGAGGTGTGAGCATCGGCGGCGACCGATTCCGGAATCTGGAGCGACGCCTGCCTGATAGAAAATGGCGGGAAGCGGATCTGGATTATAAAGGCGGCCGGCGCGGCGGCAAGCGTCTCGTCTACTCGCGCGACGGTGAGCGATGGGTAACCGTTGATCATTATCAGACTTTTACGGAGGTTCCCCCATGTCGATAAGGCGCTGCCGGCTGGACGGCCGTGAGATTCAATCGCTTAGCGATCTCTATGATCGGCTTGCCGACGGACTTGCCTTACCCCCGCACTTCGGCCGTAATCTGGACGCGCTCTGGGATGTCCTTTCCACAGATATCGAAGGTCCATTTGAAATCATCTGGAAACATGCTGATGAATCTAAAAAGCTGATGGGCCGGGATTATAGCCGGGTCGTAAAATTGTTCGAAAAATTGAAAGAAGAACGGGATGATTTCCGGTTGCAGATCAAGTCGTAATTTTGTCGCCTCACCGTATCGTCATTTCGATAATGCAGTGAGAAAGCCGCTTCTCAATATCTATCTGTTCACCTTACTACTTCATTGCTTTTTCACGAAGTGATAATGGGAACCAAAACGTTCAAATGCCGCCCGGTCCAGCGTTTCGCGGTGATCCGGATGAGCAATGCTGATGATCAGCCGGGCCCGCTCCTGCAGGGAGCGTCCATAAAGGTTCACCGCACCGTACTCCGTGACCAGCCAGTGCATATGGGCGCGCGTGGTCACTACGCCCGCACCGGGCAACAGAATGGGAGCCAGTTTGCTGATCCCCTTGTCCGTTACCGACGGCATAGCGATAATGGCCTTGCCGCCGCGCGAGCGCGACGCGCCGTAGAAGAAGTCAATTTGTCCACCGACGCCGGAGTAAAACATTGTTCCCAGGGAATCAGCGCAGATCTGTCCCGTCAAATCCACCTGCAGCGCAGAATTAATCGCTGTAACCATCGGATTTCTGGAAATGATAAATGGATCATTGGTATAACCGACATCTTTCATCAACACCTGATCGTTCCGATGGGTGTAATCGTATAATTTTTTTGAGCCGAGCAGAAATGTTGCCACCATCTTTCCGCAATCAATTGATTTAGTCTCGCCGTTGATCACGCCCTTTTCCACAAGCGGAATCACCCCGTCGGCAAACATCTCCGTGTGAATCCCAAGGTTTTTGTGGCCACTCAGTTGACTGAGCACGGCGTTGGGAATCGCACCGATCCCCATCTGCAGCGTGGCGCCGTCTTCAATAAGCGCTGCACATTGTATGCCGATAGCCGCCTCCAGCGCATCCGGTTCTGCAAAATGAACCGTTTCCAAAGGGGTGTCGTCCTCCACGAACAGGTCGATGCTGTCGCTGGAAATGAGCCCGTCACCGAATGTCCGCGGAACATGCGGGTTGATGACCGCGATCACGGTTTCGGCGACTTCCATGGCAGCCAACGTGGCATCTACCGATGTTCCCAGAGACACAAGGCCCCGTTCATCCGGCGGGCAGACCTGGAGCATGACGACATTGCACGGCAGGTAACCCTCCCGGTACAGACGCTGCGTTTCGCCCAGGAAAACCGGAATATAGTCGGCATATCCCTGCTGGGTGTGCCGGCGGACATTCGGACCGACAAAAAAGGAATTCAGTTGAAAAATGCCTTCAAATTCAGGGGCGGCATATGGTGCCGGACCTTCCGTATGCAGATGATGAATATGAACATCCTGCAATTCGCCCGCGCGTCCGCGCCGGCACATAGCATTCACCAGACACTGCGGGGAACTGGCAACACTGCTCAGATGGACGTGGTCGCCGGATTTGATCACCCGGACCGCTTCGTCAGACGTTGCTGTTTTGATAGAATATTTACTCATACCAATGATCTCATTTTCACTTACCATGACAAATTATTAAGCATCTCGAAAAAAAGGAAATAAGGCTGTTAGGCTGTAGACTGTTGGATTCATAGGAAAGCACTTGCAGCGCTTTTATTAAAAAATAAGGCCGAAGGTTCACATAACAGACCTACAGGCTGTTAGGCTACAGCCTAACAGGCTACCATCTATCAGCCTTTTAAAAACTCCCGAATGTCGCAGGACAACTGTTCGGCTTTTTCCAGAAGAATCGCATGGCCGCAATTTTCGTAAATAATCATTTTTGCGCCGGGCAGCTTTTGCCGGAAATCATCGGCGAGTGGAATCGGGAAAAGCGGATCGTCCTTGCCTAAAATGATCAGAATCGGCCGGGAAATGTCTTGAGCGCGGTTGTTGCTGTCAAACACGGTGCATGCGCCAAGCTGTCTCATGAACGCATAGAGCGGCTGCAAATTCTTCATCCGCAGCGCAACGGACTGATCCAGGATATCCGGATGTTTTTCCGCAAAACCTGGCGCCGTCATCAGCGTCATATCTATACGATATACCTGATCGGGCGGCTTTCCCATGATGGCGGCCGTCGCCTGGTCCCAGAAAGGCTTGCCTAATTTCTGGCAGCGTGGCCCACCCATGCCGGTCGCCACGAGAATCAGGCGATCGACGACATCCGGATAAGAAAGAGCAATTTCCTGCGAGATGAATCCCCCCATTGATAAACCCACGACGTGGGCCTTGGCAATGCCCAGCGCCTT
>Ga0351971_1202_pt1 | contig 11717 bp, 7 predicted proteins | sample BONcelFGM3001F11_FD_206746 | JGI IMG/M metagenome (GOLD analysis project Ga0351971, IMG submission 206746) | Enriched cells from coal bed in the Powder River Basin, Montana, United States - BONCAT cells FGM rep2 HSBNCT.FGM.300.1.F11 ...
GGGGTTTTCTTCTATCTCTCGTCAGAAAGACAGTCTCCGAATCATGATGAATCCGTCCGAAAAATGCTTTATCGCGGTCGCCGGCAACATCGGCGCGGGCAAGAGCACGCTCACCCGCATGTTGTCCGACGCGCTCGCCTGGCAGCCCTTCTTCGAGGCCGACGCCGAAAACCCCTATCTGGCCGACTTCTACGCCGACATGGAGCGTTGGAGCTTCCACTCCCAGGTCTTCTACCTCGGCAAGCGCCTGGAGCACCATCGCCTGCTGGTGGACCACCAGGGCTGCGGCGTGCAGGACCGCACCGTCTACGAAGACGCCGAAATCTTCGCCCGCAACCTCTACGCCAGCGGCCTGATGTCCGACCGCGACTACGACGCCTACCGCCGCCTCTACACCGCCGTCAGCAGCTTCCTGCCGCCGCCCGACCTCATCGTCTACCTCGAAGCCAGCGTCGAGACGTTGGTTCGCCACATCGGCAAGCGCGGCCGCGACTACGAGCGGGACATCAAAGCCGACTACCTGGCCCGCCTGAACCGCTTCTACGACGACTGGATCACCCACTGGACCCGCTGCCCGGTCCTGCGCATCAACGTCGACCACCTCGACTTCGCCGAAAACCCGCACGACTTCGCCGGCATCGTCAGCGCCGTCGAAGACACCCTGGCCGGCGTCCCCCATTGAGTCACGCCGCCTGACGAAAGAAGTATCGACTCCATCAGAAAACGCGTCTTCGCAGGAATCAAAGCCCCTCTCCCCGCTTGCGATACTGTTGGCGAACCCAATCATGTTGGCTTGCCGCTGGCCGGCTCTCCCTCTCCAAAGCCAAAAACGGGCTTTAGAGAGGGGGTTGGGGGGTGAGGTTTCTTGCGGCAGCCAGTTCGCCAACAGTATCGCTTGCATGGGAGCCACCCATGCCTCGTCGCCGCACCACAAACGGATGAAAACGGCGACTCGCCGTGTAGGGGCAAGGCATGCCTTGCCCGGTTTTCCCGATGAATTCACCCCAAACTTGCTATTTCCGCAGGAAGGGCCGGGGGCAAGCGCCAAAAACGAGAAATTTGCGTAACGCCGGTAATCACTCCCGCATCCCCGCTTCAAGCCCTTATGGCGACTCGCCGCCCTGCTCCGTGCCTCGAAGCTCCGACACCAGTTCCGCCGTCTGTGCGATCTCCTCGGCAAGACTCGCCCGTTCGTCGTCCGTCAGACCCAACGCGCGAAAGGCGACCAGCGAAGCCTCTGCCAGCGCCGCATCGTTCAGCCGCACCGCCAGCTCCGCCCGGTACAAATACGCCCGCGCCTGCTCGATGGCCGGCGCATCGCTGAAGCGCGTGATGCCGTTTTCGAGCGTTTTCATCGCCGCTGCTTCGTCGCCGCGGGCATCGCCCAACCGCGCCGCCGTCAGCACGATCTGCGCCAGCCCGGTCGCTTTCTCGGCGTTTGCGTCCTCCTCCGTATCCCCCGCTTTCGAGATGCGCAGCCAGTTCCCGCCCACGTCCACCACGCTGAACCCGCGCACGGTCCCGAAGCGTTTCCGGGGCCGCAAAATGCGCGGTATCCCGCTCACCGGCAGCTTGCCGTAAGCAGCCCGCAGCCCCGCCGCAAACGCCTGGTAGAGCGCGTCCGCATCCGGCACGACAACGATGACGGTGCCATACGAGTCCGCCGGATTGAAATTCTCCATGCCAAAGAGATGGATATGGATATCCTCACGCGCGACCACCGCGTAAGGGTTGGGTCGGAGCTGCCGGTACGTTCGCTTGAAGCCCAGCGCCTCATAAAACGAAATCGCCTCATCGATATCGCGACACGGAAGACACGGATAGGTGCGTTCATTTGCCATTAGCCGCCCCCCTCCTTCGCCGCACAACCCGGCAACCCTGGATAGACCCTCATCTCATCAGACATCGTTTCTCCTCAATCTATTCAGCATTCGACTTGCACCCCTGCGCGGCTAACATCCGCGCTAAACTAATCTTAAAGCCCTGGTGTGTTGTGTTGGGGTTTTCGCCCCGACACCCCACCCGACCTTCATTGGTGCACCTATTGGAGGGTTTTTGAACACCCGACTTTGCACCTCTTGTGGGAGGGCCTTTTGCCCTGTTCTCACGGATAGACAACCGAAATAGACCTCGCCTAACCAGATGTCCGCCTTGTAGGGGCAAGGCATGTCTTGCCCGCTGCGGAATCCAGCAGGTTCTACGCGATTTTCCATAAGACTCCGTACTCCACCGGTGCCCCTCGCCCCGGAGTGGGACGAAGCGCGCCGAGGACGGAGCGGTTGTGCCCCTGCCCGCGCGGCGGAGCCGCGTCTAGACCCGGAGGGCGGGCGGGGCAAACCGACGAGGCGGAAGCCGGAGCGAAGCGGAGGCCGCGCAGGGTGGCGCGTCAGCGCCGGGGTGAGGGGTTAATCTTAACCATATACATTAAGCCAACGAATGACTCACTCAAATAGGTGTCCGATCAACGTTAAATTGACCGAAGCGATACATTCTCTGAGCGGGCTTTAGCCTGCTTTCACCTATACGTAGCCGGAGGATTTATCCTCCGGCGCTCAGCGGCGAGCACAGCGTTCCGCCTAACCAGATGGACGCCTTGTAGGGGCAAGGCATGCCTTGCCCGCTGCGGAATCCAGCAGGTTCTACGCGATTATCCATAAGACTCCGTACTCCACCGGTGCCCCTCGCCCCGGAGTGGGACGAAGCGCGCCGAGGACGGAGCGGTTGTGCCCCTGCCCGCGCGGCGGAGCCGCGTCTAGACCCGGAGGGCGGGCGGGGCAAACCGACGAGGCGGAAGCCGGAGCGAAGCGGAAGCCGCGTAGGGTGGCGCGTCAGCGCCGGGGTGAGGGGTTTAAACCCTCCACTGCGCCACCAACCCCATATGATGTTGTATAGGTGTGGACACAATTCCCCATCCCCGGCGCCATCACACGCGCCGTGGCCCGCGCATAAAGTGAAGCAACACCCCGTTTGATCATCGATGGTCACGATCTGGAGGCAGGATGCAGCAAGAGTTCATCGAAATTCGGCACGCGCGCGACAACAATCTCAAAGGCGTGTCGATGGACATTCCCAAGCGCAAAATCACCATCTTTACCGGCGTGTCCGGCTCCGGCAAGTCGTCCATTGTCTTCGACACCATCGGCGCGGAGGCCCAGCGCCAGCTCAACGAGACGTTCACCGCCTTCGTGCGCAACTTCTTGCCCCACTACCCCCGGCCCGACGCCGACGTTATCGACAACCTCTCGACCGCCGTCGTCGTCGACCAGAAGCGGCTCGGCGGCAATTCCCGTTCGACCCTCGGCACCATCACCGACATCCACCCGATTTTGCGCCTCCTGTTTTCGCGCATCGGCCAGCCTTATGTCGGCCCGTCGTTCCACTTTTCGTTCAACGACCCCTACGGCATGTGCCCCACCTGCGACGGCCTCGGCAACAAAGTCGCGCTGGACCTGAACAAGGTCCTCGACCGGTCGAAGTCGCTCAACGGCGGCGCGATTCTCTTCCCTGGCTTTACAGTCGGTACCTGGCAGTGGAACGTCTACGCGAATTCCGGTCTGTTCGACATCGACAAGCCGATTGCCGACTACACCGAGGACGAGCTGCAAAAGTTCCTCTACGGCCACGACATGAAGCTCCAGTACCATACCCCCGGCGGCACCATCGAGAGCAGTTATGAAGGACTCATCGAAAAGCTGACCCGCCAGCATCTCAAACCCGACCCGCGTCAGTCCGAGTCGACCCGCGAGAAAGCGGCCCAGTTTCTGACGTCGGTTCGATGCCCGGTCTGCCACGGTAAACGCCTCAAACCAGAGTCGCTGGCCTGCCGCATAAACGGCCGCAACATCGCCGACGTCTGCGAGATGGAGGTCAGCGATCTCATCCACTTTCTGGAGCCAATCGATGATCCCACCGTCGCGCCGGTAGTCGGCAATGCGCTGATGCGTGTCCGCGCGCTGGAGGACATCGGCCTGGGCTACCTCAGCCTCGACCGCGAGACGACCACCCTCTCCGGCGGCGAGTCCCAGCGCATTAAGATGGTCCGCCACCTCGCCAGCAGCCTGGTCGATCTGCTCTACATCTTCGACGAGCCGAGCATCGGCCTGCACCCGCGCGACGTTCACCGCCTCAACGACCTGCTGCGCAAGCTGCGTGACAAGGGCAACACCGTGCTGGTGGTCGAACACGACCGCGATGTCATCGAAATCGCCGACCACATTATCGATGTCGGCCCGCAGGCCGGCACCCACGGCGGCGAGATCGTCTATCAGGGCAGCGTCGCGGGCCTGCTCGAAGCGCCGACGCTCACCGGCCAATTCATGCGCCGCGCCATGCCGCTCAAGACCGACTACCGCCAGCCGACCGGATTTCTGCCGATCCGAGACGCGACGCTCCACAACCTCAAAAACGTCTCGGTCGATATCCCGACCGGCGTGCTGACGGCGGTCACCGGCGTCGCCGGCTCCGGCAAGAGCACGCTCATTCATTACGTCTTCCTGGACCAGCACCCCGACGCCATCGTGGTCGATCAAGGGGCCATCGGCGCCAACAGCCGCTCCAACATGGCGACTTACACCGGCTTCATGGATACGATTCGCCAGCAGTTCGCCAAAGCCAACAAGGTCAAACCGGGGCTGTTCAGCGCTAATTCGGTCGGGGCCTGCCCCAACTGCCACGGCCTCGGCTTCATCTATACCGATCTCGCCTTCCTGGAACCGATTCGTACGCCCTGCGAACTCTGCGAGGGCAAGCGCTTTAAGGAAGAGGTGCTGGCCTACAAGCTGAACGGCCAGTCCATCAACGACGTGCTGAATATGAACGCCGGGCAGGCGCTCGACTTCTTCCAGCACGCCGAGCTGCGCCGCCATCTTCAGTCACTCATAGACGTCGGCCTAGATTACATCACGCTCGGCCAGCCGCTCAGCACGCTCTCCGGCGGCGAGTGCCAGCGCGTCAAGCTGGCGAGCGAGCTGCACCGTAAGGGCAACATCTACGTGCTGGATGAGCCGACCACCGGCCTGCACATGTCGGATGTCGGCCACCTGCTCGCCATCATGGACCGCCTGGTGGATGGCGGCAACACGGTCATCGTCATCGAGCACAACCTGGATGTCGTCAAAAACGCCGACTGGATCATCGACATGGGCCCGGAAGGCGGCCATCGCGGCGGCGAAATCATCTTCACCGGCACGCCGCTCCAAATCCTCGACGCGCCCAACTCCCTAACCGGCCAATACCTGCGCCGCTAACCCGCCATCACACCCAAAAAGACTCCGCCGTGCGCACATGGCGGAGTCTCGCATCACCTTTCAAAACAACCACCGCATACGGACACGATACATCGCGCCCACAACGTCCCTCCTGCATTCCATCCCCCAACGCGAAACGGCCGCCTCGTAAGGGCACGATACATCGTGCCCACAACGCCCTCCCGCTGCGCTTCTCAATATAAGACACCGACTTGTAGGGGCAAGGCATGCCTTGCCCGCTTCCGTTCCCCTGTATTCCGCTCCCAACACCAAACACCATCGCGTATCGGCACGGCAATGCTGCACCCTCTCGACTTTCCACATTGTTCTGACTACACGAAAGAATTACCACGCCGCACTCTCCCCACCCCCGCGCTCAATCTGACTACGCGAAACTTCTGCCCCGTCACTCATCTTTCTCCCCCTCTCTAAATCCTGCTTTTCGGATTTGGAGAGGGAGCCGGGGGGGTGAGGTTCTTCCCCCTCCCCGTGCGCCATCTCGATCATCTTCCCCACCTGCCGGATGATCGCCTGCGCCCGTTCCTCTAACGCGATCAAACTCGAATGCCAGCGGTCGGCGATCACCCACACCGGCTCATCCTCCGACTCCGGCATGTCCAACGCCGCGCCTAGGTTCTCGCGCTTGCCAGCGTCGAACTGCAACAGCATTTGCAGCACCGCCATCAGGCTGTAGCCCGCCTGCACCAGCGTGCGGATCACCCGCAGCCGCCCGAACTCCACCGTCCCGTACAACCGGTAGCCGTTCTCCCCGCGCGGCACGTCGATCAGCCCGTTACGCTCCCAGTTGCGCAGCATGTCCACCGTCACGCTCAGGTGCGCCGCCGCCTCGCCAATCTGCACGCCCTGGCGCGGCGCGTCCAGCAAATGCCCCGCCGCCCAGCGCTCCAAAAACTCAATCGCGCTCTCGGCGGACGTCCGCTCCATCCGCACCATCGCCAGATACTTGTAAGCCAGCTCCATCGCCATGCCCAGATCGCCCGCCGCCGCGTGCCGCACCAGCGCCAGTTGCAGCGTCTTGTCGCCCAGGTACGGCCAGCGCACCGTCAGATGCGCCAGCCGCGCCTGCTCCAGGTGCATCGGCGTGTACAGCCGGTAGCCGTTCTCGGCGCGCGGCACGGCCGCCATAAACCCCGACGCCTCGTACAACCGGATCGTGTTCACATGCACGCCCAGCGCTTTCGCCAGATCAATTGTCCGCAAATATCGTGGCGCCATTGCCCACACTTTCGAATATTCCGACCCGCCCCCAAAACCCTACAACATCACACCAGCCTTTGCAGCCGCCGCCCCTACATGACTCTACATCCCCACTCTATGACACCTCACCTGCTAAAAAGCAGCATTTGCATTTTCTCTAGCGTCCCAATTACGGCGAAATGATGTCCACAGGTGCCCCTCGCCCCGGAGTGGGAGAGGGGTGGCGCGTCAGCGCCGGGGTGAGGGGTTAAATAACGTCCTCCACGCCTCGCCTTCCTCTCCAAAATCCCCTTGGCGCGTCCTTGGCGTCCTTGGCGACTTGGCGGTTCGCCTTTCCCTTGACGACTTGGCGTTGAATCCCTTATACACCCCACCTTTGCGCCTCCTTTGTGTCCTTCGCGCCTTTGTGGTTCGCCTTTCCTCGCCCCCGCCCCTCAAAACTTTGTCAATATTCACAATCTCAATTGCCATTCCGCCCCACCTATGCTACGATTCAACACATCTATATGATTAATCTGATGAATAGGTGGCCCGTAGGCCGCTCATGGCACCCATCGACCTCGACTCCGACCTCCTGAACTACCTCGCGCGGCAGTCGTTCCAACCCGGCGACCGCCTCCCGACCATCCAGGAGTTCCAGGCCCCTGAATACCTCGGCGTCAGCATCAGCAAAGTGCGCGAGCAGTTGGAAGTCGCCCGCGCGCTCGGCCTGGTCGAAGTGCGCTCCAAGACCGGCATGCGTTTGAAGCCCTACAGCTTCACGCCCGCCGTCCGCCTCAGCCTGTTCTACGCCCTGGCGCAGGACCCGCACAGCTTCGACCTGTTCACCGCCCTGCGCAACCACGTCGAAACCGCCTTCTGGCACGAAGCCTGCGCCCTGCTCACGCCCGAAGACACCGCCCTCATGCGCGCCTGCGTCGACGCTGCCCGCGCCAAGCTCAACGGCCACCTCATCGGCATCCCCAACGAGGAGCACCGGACGTTTCACCTGACCGTGTTCCGCCACCTCGACAACCCGTTCGTGCTCGGCATCCTCGAAGCCTACTGGGACGCCTACGCCGCCGTCGAGCCGAACCGCTATGCCGACTACGCCTACCACCAATCCGTCTGGAACTACCACGAGCAGATTCTAGAGGCCATCTGCGCCGGCGACTACGACCGCGCCCAGGCCCTCTTTATCGAACACACCCACCTGCTGCGCTACGAGCCGCGCCGGCAGCCTGACCAGGATGAACTTATTGACAAAGGAGCACCTTAAGAACCCTTTTACCGCATCACTGTCTGGTTTGCGGTTCTGACCGCTGCTTTCCGCCTGATCGACTCCCTCAGTGTCTCTTCTCCCCTCTCCCTGAGGGAGAGGGGCCGGGGGTGAGGGCTTGTAACAGTTTATCAAGGAGCATGACCAGGAATTATGGCAGTCAACATACAAAACGAACCTTTAGCCGGCTACACCGGCTATGATCCCGGCGTCAACGATTTTGCGATGATGGTCGCCACCAAGAACGGGTCCGGCAGCCAGACGTCGAACGAAGTGCTCATCCGCTCGCTCTTCCGCATGGGCATCCCGGTCAGCGGCAAGAACCTGTTCCCGTCCAACATCAAGGGCCTGCCCACCTGGTACACCATCCGCGCCAGCAAGGACGGTTACATCGCCCGCCGCGCCACCACCGAGGTCGTCGTCACCTTCAACCAGGACACCGCCGCCGAAGACATCGCCAACCTGCCGGCCGGCGGCGTCGCCATCCTGCCGCAGGAATGGAAGTGGGGCCAGTCGCGCGCCGACATCGTCTACTACGAAGTCCCGGTCAAGTCGATTGTCGCCGCCTCCGACGTGCCCAAGGACTTCCAGGACCGCATCAGCAACATGGCCTACGTTGGCATGGTCGCCAGGCTGTTCGACATCCCGCTCGAAATCATCAACACCGCCCTGCTGGACACGTTCAGCGGCAAGGCCAAGCCCGCCGCCATGAACTACGCCGTCGTCGAGCGCGCCTACCAGTGGACCGCCGAGAACGTCGAGAAGCGCGACCCGTTCCGCTTCGAGCCGATACCCGACGGCACCGCCGGCAAGATCCTCATCACCGGCAACGAAGCCGCCGCCCTCGGCTCGGTCTTCGGCGGCGTCACCGTCGCCGCCTGGTACCCCATCACGCCGTCCACCAGCGTCATCGACGGCATCATGGACCACAAGGACCTGCGCAAGGACCCCGAAACCGGCAAGAGCACCATCGCCATCATCCAGGCGGAAGACGAGCTGGCCGCCATCGGCATGATCGTCGGCGCGGGCTGGGCGGGCGCGCGCAGCATGACCGCCACCAGCGGCCCCGGCCTCAGCCTGATGACCGAGTTCGCCGGCCTGGCCTACTTCGCCGAAATCCCCTGCGTCATCTGGGACATCACCCGTGTCGGACCCAGCACCGGCCTGCCGACCCGCACCAGCCAGGGCGACCTGCTCTTCATCCACTTCCTGAGCCACGGCGACACCCGCCAGGTGGTCCTGCTGCCGGCCAGCGTCGAAGAGTGCTTCGAGTTCGGCTGGCGCGCCTTCGACGCCGCCGAGCACTTCCAGACGCCGGTCTTCGTCATGAGCGACCTCGACCTGGGCATGAACCTCTGGCTGTCCGAGCCGTTCGCCTACCCGGAAACGCCGCTCGACCGGGGCAAGACGCTGAACCGCGAAAAGCTGGAAGAGTTCTTCGCCGAGCATGGCGAGTGGTACCGCTACCGCGACTACGACGAAGACGCCATCACCTACCGCACCCTGCCCGGCACCGACCACCCGCGCGCGGCCTACTTCACCCGCGGCACCGGCCACAACGACAAGGCCACCTACAGCGAGCGCGGCGAAGACTGGGTCCAGAACCTGGAGCGCCTGCGCAAGAAGATGGACAACGCCCGCGCCGAGCTGCCGCAGCCGGTCGTCGACCATGACCCGGCCAAGAAGATCGGCATCATCTCCTACGGCTCCAACCACCCGGCCATCGAAGAAGCCCGCGCCCGGCTGGCGGTCGATGGTCTGGAGACGAACTACCTGCGCGTCCGCGCGCTGCCGCTGGCCCACGAGGTCCACGACTTCGCCCTCAGCCACGAGCGCGTCTACGTCATCGAGAACAACTTCGACGGCCAGATGCACCAGATTTTGCGGATGGAACTGCCGCAGGATACGACCCACATGATTTCGCTGGCGCTCGGCGACACCCTGCCGATGACCGCCCGCTGGATCCACACCCAAATCAAGCGCGACCAGGAGCAGTAACCATGCCACCGACCAACGCACTCGGACTCGAACGTTCGGAATACAAGGGCGGCCCCAGCACCCTCTGCCCCGGCTGCGGCCACGACTCCATCTCCAACCAGATCATCAGCGTCGCCTACGACCTGGGCCTGCCCATGCACCGCGTCGCCAAGTTCAGCGGCATTGGCTGCTCCAGCAAGACGCCGGCCTACTTCCTGGGCCGCTCGCATGGCTTCAACAGCGTCCACGGCCGTATGCCCTCGGTCGTGACCGGCGCGACCACCGCCAACACCGACCTGATCGCGATTGCGGTCAGCGGCGACGGCGACACCGGCTCCATCGGCTTCGGCCAGTACAAGCACGTCATCCGCCGCAACGTGCCGATGGTCTACATCATCGAGAACAACGGCGTCTACGGCCTGACGAAGGGCCAGTTCAGCGCCACCGCCGACGAGGGCCAGCAGCTCAAGTACTACGGCAAGAACGACCTGCCCCCCATCGACATGTGCATGGAAGCCATCATCGGCGGCGCGACCTTTGTCGCCCGCAGCTTCAGCGGCGACGCCAAGCAGGTCCAGACGCTGCTGAAGGCCGCCATCGCCCACAAGGGCACCGCCGTGCTGGACATCATCAGCCCGTGCGTGACGTTTAACAACGCCACCACCTCCACCAAGAGCTACCCCTACGGCAAGGAGAACGAGATCCAGTTGCACGAGATCGAGTTCTTCGCCGGCGCGTTTGTGCCCGACCGCCCCGAGATCACGGTCGAGGACTACGCCGAGGGCACCACCATCGAAGTCGAGATGCACGACGGCTCGATGGTGCGGCTGAAGAAGGTCGGCAACGACTTCGACCCGCGCAGCCGCATGGGCGCGCTGATGCTGCTGGAGCAGGCCCAGGCGGACCAGACCTTCCTGACCGGCCTGATCTACTACGAAGAGCCGCGTTTGACCCTGGGCGAGACGCTGAACCTGACCGAGACGCCGCTGGCGCAGCTCGACGAGGCCCACCTGCGCCCGCCCAAGCAAGCCCTCGACGACCTGATGAAGGCGTACATGTAGCCTTTCTTCGGGATGGATAACGAGAGGGCGCGGCCACAGCGGCCGCGCCCTCTTTTTTGTTTGGGGGCCTTTGAAGTGCCAGCCAAACGGGCAAGGCATGCCTTGCCCCTACACGTCGTTGTCTTGTTATCCGTTGGCTCTCTCTCGTCCCGCCCGCATCAATACCACCGCCGCGCACATATTCGCCCAAACGGCGGTATCTCATTGTAGGGGCAAGGCATGCCTTGCCCTCCCCGCCGCCTCACATTGCACGTAGGATGAAGCCCATGCCGTCACCAACCCGCCTGCCCATCCATATCCTCGGCGTGCCGATGGACTTCGGCCAGAGTCGCCGTGGAGTCGACATGGGACCGAGCGCCATCCGCTATGCCGGGCTGCAAAAGCGCCTCACCGGCCTCGGCCTGGAGGTGGTCGATGAGGGCAACGTCGCCGCGCCGGTCGTCGAGGAGATCGACGAAGACCCGTCGGACGGGCTGGCCCACCACGCCGCCGCCGTCGCTGGCGTCTGCCGCGACGTTTACGCCCGCGCGCGGGCCATCGCCGATACCGGCGAAATCGGCATTTACCTGGGCGGCGACCACAGCATTTCCATCGGCACGGTCGCGGCCGCGCTCGACCGCCCGGAAAAGCTCGGCGTCCTGTGGGTCGATGCCCACGGCGACATCAACACGCCGGAGACGACCCCTTCCGGGAACGTCCACGGCATGGTCGTGGCCGCGCTCATGGGGTTCGGCCTGCCGTCGCTGGTCATCGGCGAGCGGCGTCTGCGCCCGGAGCAGATCGTCTACATCGGCGTCCGTGACCTGGACCCCGGCGAGCGCGCGCTCATGCGCCAGATGGGTATCCGCGTCTTCACCATGCGCGAGCTGGACGAGCTGGGCATGGCCGCCGCCGCGCGTCAGGCGCTGTCGGCGTTGGCCGACGCCGAGGCGCTGCACGTGAGCTGGGACATGGACT
>Ga0351971_1203_pt1 | contig 11677 bp, 10 predicted proteins | sample BONcelFGM3001F11_FD_206746 | JGI IMG/M metagenome (GOLD analysis project Ga0351971, IMG submission 206746) | Enriched cells from coal bed in the Powder River Basin, Montana, United States - BONCAT cells FGM rep2 HSBNCT.FGM.300.1.F11 ...
CATGGAAATAATAATGAAAGGGCAAAAAAGAAATCAATAAATATGAACCCCGCCTTCAGAGCATACCGGAACGGGGCTTTTTTTCAGGAACGCATATGACCTATACCATTTCAAAGCTTGCCGGGAAATTCGGATTATCAAGAAGCACGCTTCTCTATTATGACAAAATCGGTCTTCTATCGCCCCGCGAAAGAAGCGGCGCGGATTACCGTATTTATACCGACGAGGACTACCGGCTGATGGAAGAAATAGCCCGGCTGCGAAACGCCGGCATCCCCTTGAGGGCGATTAAAAAACTGGCGGCAGGCGGTGCGTCACGCCGCGCGGAAATCCTGCACCGGCGGCTTGCGGACATCAATAGTGAAATCAGCCGTCTGCGCCAACAGCAAAATTTTATTCTCAATCTGTTAAATGATAAGAAGATGGCCGGGTCGACGCGTGTTGTGACAAAGGAGCAATGGATCCAATACCTGCGCAAAGCCGGCTTAGATGAAGCGGGAATGAATCGCTGGCATGCGGAATTCGAGACCTCATCGCCCGAGGCGCATCAGGATTTTCTGGAATCGCTGGGCCTGCCCGCAGACGAAATCCGCGTGATCCGGGAAAGATATCAAAAAATCAACCACCGCGCAGCAAGCTTTAGAGATATGAAATGAACGTCATCATTTCGCAGCAAGCGACAGGGAATTAACGCTCGTCCCGCGCGAGCGCGATTAAATCAGGCCCATCGCGACTTTTTTGCTGAGCAGCGTCGTCTTGCCCAGGACAATCTTCAGATATTCCAGCATCAATTCTTCAACAATCTGTTCCTTGGGCGTGCCGGCATAGGAGTCCGGTTTCTTGATCTTGCTTGTATCAATCTTGCCGCTCTGGACGGCCAGAGACTGCCGGGCCTGCTGCAACGCCGTATATTTGTCCAGGAGGTCGCTCTGGGGAAGCGACGACAGCCGCTGATACGCCTGGGCTACCTGGTCAGGCTGAGGAAGGTTGGGGGATTCCAGGATGACTTTAGAATTTCTTGCGTACCGCTTCATTCCTTTGATAATATGTTCGCTCTGAACGAAGTTAATGCCGTTCCATCCGGCCCGAAGCCACTGAAATATGCCGGTTCGCACCACCGGCTGCCGGGCTCCCGTCTCCACATAAACGGCCACGGAGAAGTAATCATAAATGTAGGACTTGACCCATCCCAGGCCCGTCTTTGCCGAACCGGGTTCGCCGGAATAGTAGTAGCTCCAGTCGTCGTCGCTCCCCAGAATAAATCCCTTTTTGCCGATATCCGACACGCTGACCTGCTTGGAGATCGTGATCAGCGCCTGGTGTCCCTTATGGTTGATCAGGATAAGCGTTCTGTTCAGATTGTATTCATAGTAGACGCCGGTGGTAAGGTCCGGCGTGATGGCGTCGCGCTGCAATCCGCGGATAATGGTCGGCTTGCCGTCCCGGGGGATGGACGTCCAGTTGCTGGGCAGCTTCTGCATCTTGCCGGGCAGGCCGTTCCATAACGAATAGCGCAGCGACGAGGGGCTGGTAAGAACCGCCGGGATATGGCAGCTGTATGAGTATTGCAAAAAATCAGCAAATCCGATCTTCGTGTCGAACTCATAGTAAGCGCCGGGCGCCTTCTGGGCGGCAGGCAAATCGGTTTCTTTAGACGGCTTGGCGCCGAGAACATAATCGATCAGTGTGGCGGCAGCCGAAATGTCGAGCCCGGCTCTGGCATCAACACCGCTCTGGATAAGTTTCAGCGCCGCAGCGGCGGAATGGGCGCTGTCCTGGGCGGGCGCGGCCAGGGCCGGCTGATGAAAACAGAGGGGCACAAGTAAAATGATGAGAAGTATTGTGAGCAGCCATGCAGGCACGGCTTTTTGTACTATTCGATGATTCATGGTCGATCTTCCTATTCCAATTTTGTTTGCCAGACCCTACCGATTTTTTTGTTTACTGTAAAGAATAAATAACACTAAGAAGTTAACGGATAACAATTAACTGTAAGGATTCTGACAGGTAAAACCTATGAGACTGCACTCCGGAATGAGTCATAACCGGATATTAAAGAATACATGAAATATCCGTCTCCTTCTCCTCTATTTGACAGCTCGGCCCAAGGTACCTATTTTTTACTTGACGTTACTCGAATAAACGAAGGAGTCCGGACATGGCAGGGCGGGCAATCTGGAAAGGGCAGCTCCATTTTGGAAATTTCGGTATTCCGGTCAAACTGCACACAGCAGTAAAAGAAGAGCATATTCAATTTCATCTTCTCCATAAAAAGGACCGCGTCCCGCTCCGGCAGCAGATGATCTGTGCACACGAAAAGACGCCGGTCCCGCCCGAAGAACAGGTCCGGGGATTTAAGCTCGACGACGGCCGCTACGTCCTGATGACATCTGCGGAGCTGGAAGAGACGCTGCCCGAAGAAAGCCGGATCATCGATGTGCTGGAGTTCGTCAACGCTTCACAAATCGATCCTCTTTTGATTACGCGCGGCTACTACCTGGAGCCGGACGGTCCATCCAGGGCTTATCAGACGCTGGCCGCCGCGCTTAGCGACTTGCAGGTGGAAGGCATCTGTTCGTGGACGATGAGAAAGCGCTCCTATTTCGGGGCTCTGCAGCTTGGCGGGAAAATACTGCGCCTCAATACCCTGAGGTATGCCGATGAAGTGATTCCTGCTCAGTCCCTGGATCTTCCCGAGGCAGCCGTGTCGGAAAAGGAACTGCAGATCGGAGCCGACCTGATCGGGCACTTAACTGCGTCTTTTGAACCGCAGAAATTCGAAAACGAGCATGAAAAGAAATTACAGCAGTTGATCGATAAGAAAGCTCGCGGAGAAAAAATTGTATTGCTTCGGCCGCGGCGTTTGAAACCAACGTCGTCGGACAAACTCTTGCAGACGCTGACAGCCAGTTTGAAGAAAGTGGCCTGAGGGAGAAACGCAAATGGCAATGCAGGGTATATGGAGCGGAACGATCAGTTTCAGCCTGGTGGCAATTCCGGTGCAATTGGTCAAGGCCGTCGAGCCTGGCCGCGTCTCTTTCCGCCTGCTCCACAAGAAGGATTATTCACCGCTTTCCCGGCGGATGTTCTGCCCGCTGGAAGAAAAGATGGTCGAACCCGAGGAGATCATCCGGGGTTACGAAATCGGCCCCGATAAATATATCACCGTCACGGACGATGAACTGGAATCCATCTCCCCCGAGCGCAGCCGCACCATCGAGATTAGCGAATTCGTTGAACTTGCCGATATTGATCCCATCTACTACGACCACCCCTACTACCTGGTCCCCGCAAAAGGCGGCGAGAAGGCTTATCGGCTGCTGGTCGAGGTGATGCGCCGGACGCATAAAGCGGGACTGGCCAAATTCGTGCTGGGCGAGCGGGAGTATTTTGTCGCTCTGCAAAGCACCGGGGACGCCCTGTCGCTCATCGTCCTTCATTACAGCGATGAGATCCTTCCCGAAGACAACATTGTGCCTCAAGCCGTCTCCATCGCCCCGGCGGATAAAGCCCGCATGAAGACCGTTATCCGGTCATTGACGCGCGATTTCCAGCCCGCCGAACATGCCAATCTGCGCAGAAAACGTCTTTTGACACTCATTAAGAACAAGGCCAGGAAGCAACCTCCGGTTACGCCGCCCGCAGTCGAGGAGGAAGAGGAAGGCCCGGTCGATCTGGTAGCGGCGCTTGCCGAAAGCATGCGAAAGGTGAAAAAGAACCGGTGACCACACAAGTAACGCAAATTGGCAAACACATTCTTTCTCTGTCCAATCTGGAGAAAGACCTGTATCCCGCCTTCGGATTTTCCAAGGCCCATGTTCTGGAATACTACCGTCGCATATCCGCGTTCATCCTGCCTCATCTGCAAAACCGGGCGCTCACTTTAAAGCGTTACCCCAACGGCGTGGGCGAAGAATATTTTTTCGAAAAGCGCTGCCCTTCCCATCGGCCTCCCTGGGTACCAACGGCCCAGATCCCCCAGGACAGCGGCGAGGCCATGAAAGTCTGCCTCGTTAATGACCTGGCTACGCTGATGTGGGTGGAAAATCTGGCATCGCTCGAGCTGCATGTGCCGCTCGCCCGGACGCATACCCGCGAAACACCCGATACCGTTGTCTTCGACCTGGACCCCGGCCCCGGAGCCGGAATGCTTGCGTGCCTGCGTGTTTCGCTGATTCTGCGGGATTTGCTTGCCGAACTGAAGCTCACTTGCTTTGCCAAAACATCGGGGCTGAAGGGGCTGCATGTATACGTCCCCCTGAACCACATTAAGACCACGTTCGATGATACCAAAAAATTTTCCAAATCCGTGGCCGAGGTCCTGGAGCGCAATTATCCGGACCTCGTCACGTCGAAGATGGCGAAGGAACAGCGGGCAAAAAAGATTTTTATCAACTGGTCTCAAAATGATGCGTCCAAGACCACGGTTTGTGTTTACTCTCTAAGGGCGGGGGAGAAGCCGACGGTTTCCTATCCCCGGCCCTGGAAAGAAATAGAAACGTTTGTGGAAAAAGGAGATGCAGAGAAAATCCGCGTCCTGCCTTTTCAGGCGATAGACAGGCTTAACAAAACCGGGGACCTCTTCGCCTCCGTCCTCACCCTGCGGCAGGATCTGCCCTACTTGTAATATGGCACTGAAAGACTACACGGCTAAACGTACATTTGCAAAAACCCCTGAACCGCGTCCGGCCGTTCACAAGGCGGGGGAGCGCCTCCTTTTTGTCGTCCAGAAACATGCAGCCCGCGCGCTGCACTACGACCTCCGGCTGGAGCTGGGCGGCGTTTTGAAAAGCTGGGCCGTCCCGAAAGGCCCCTCGTTAAATCCCTCCCAGAAACGCCTCGCCGTGATGGTGGAAGACCATCCCTTTGACTACAAAGACTTTGAAGGCGTGATTCCGGAGGGCAATTACGGCGCGGGCAGTGTCATCATCTGGGACCGCGGCTACTACCACCATCCCGATGACCCCAACGGAAAATCAAGCGAAAGCCTGATCCGGGACGGACTTGCCAAGGGGCACCTGACCTTTATCCTGCATGGCGAAAAGCTTCAGGGCGAATTTGCGCTCGTCAAAACAAAGTTCGACGAAAAGTCCTGGCTGCTCGTGAAAAAGAAGGATCATTTTGCGGCGTCTTCCGACATCCTGAAAGACAACCGCTCCGTCGTGTCCCGCGAAAATCTCGAAGAGATCGCCCGCGATAATCCCGACGACCCGCCCGTACAGGACAAAATTGACCACATCCGTTTGCGCGAAGCGCTGGAGAGCGAAGACCTGAAGAGCGCACCGTTAAAACCCATGCCGCACCGCATCAAACCGATGCTCGCGACACTGGCGAAAGAACCTTTCAGCCACCCGGACTGGATGTTTGAAATGAAATGGGACGGTTACCGCGCCATCGCCGAAATCGAGAACGGTGACGTTGCTCTCTATTCCCGCAATCTCCTGTCTTTTGCCGGCAGATTTTCTCCCGTCACGGCAGCACTGGGGAAATTCCGCTTTGAGGCCATCCTCGACGGCGAGATTGTTGTTGTCGATGAACGGGGTTACCCCGATTTTCAAAAACTGCAAGACTACCGGAAGAATCCATCGGGCCATCTGGTTTACTATGTCTTCGATCTTCTCTACCTTCAGGGCCGCGATCTGACCGATTTGCCCCTGCTTACGCGCAAGGCGCTCCTCAAGAAAATCCTCCCGACCTCCCCGCATGTGAAATGCAGCGACCACGTCACAGGCGACGGCCTGACGTTTTTCAAAGTCTTGCGCGACGCCGGCCTGGAAGGGATTATGGCCAAGCGCGCGGCAAGCACCTATCACACGGGCAAGCGAAGCCGCCAGTGGCTCAAAATCAAAGCCCGCCTCACCCAGGAAGCCGTCATTGCGGGATTCACCGAGCCGCGCGGCAGCCGCAATGATTTCGGGGCGCTCGTGCTGGGCGTATTCGACAAGAATGAATTAATCTTCATCGGCCACACCGGCGGCGGATTTGACGCGCAGAAGCTCAGGGACATTCGCACCCGACTGAATCCCCTGATCCGCAAGACCTCTCCGTTTAAAACAGCACCGAAGACAAACATGCCCGTCACCTGGGTTACGCCCGCGCTGGTGTGTGAAGTTGCTTTCCACGGTTGGACAAGCGAGGGGCTCCTGAGACAGCCGGTCTTCCTGAGAATGCGCGAAGATAAGAATCCGCGCGACGTGCGCCGCGAGGCGCCGGAGGACGATATTAAAAAATGAAATTTCATATCGGCACCAGCGGATACGGCTACAAAGAATGGCAGGGGATGTTTTATCCGGAAAAAATTTCGCCGCACGACATGCTCCGCTTTTATGCCGAGCATCTCGGCGCGGTGGAGATTAACAATACCTTTTACCGCATGCCCACGGCCGAAGTGCTGGAGGCCTGGACCCGGCAGGTTCCCGTGAGCTTTGTCTTTGCTTTTAAGGCGCCCCGGATCATCACCCATCTCAAACGCCTGAGAAACGTCGGCTCCGAATTACAGTACCTTTTTCGAACTTTATCCGTCCTCCATGGTAAACAGGGGCCGGTGCTCTTCCAGCTTCCCGACAGCTTTCATGCCGACACGGAAACTCTGGGCAATTTTCTCGACCTGATCCCGGATCAGACGCGCTGCGCCTTCGAGTTTCGCCATCCGTCATGGACCAATAATGAAGTGCTGGCGATGCTGAGCAAAAAGGCGTGCAGCTTTTGTATGACGGATACGGATGAACATCCTGCCGGAGATATTGTCCGCACTGCGTCCTGGGGATACCTGCGCCTGCGCCGCCCCGACTACACGGATACCGACCTGACAAAATGGCTTCAACAAATCCGCTTGCAGAAATGGGAAAGCGTTTTCGTTTTTTTTAAACATGAAGACAGCGCGAAGGGTCCGGAGCTGGCCGCGCGTTTCGAGAAACTGGCGAACGGATCAGGAAAATAAAACCGCCTAGAGATGACCGATCAAGATCATCAGCGAAACTGCAGCGATGTGCAGAAGCCACCATCCCGGTTTGAACAACAAAAAATACTGCATATCAACCTCCTGCTATTTCCACAGATAAGCGCCGAGCAGATATACGACGGTTAATGTCACGACGTGCACATACCAGAATCCCATATTAGGAAAACGGAAAAAACGACCTTTGCGCATCGGCGCATCCGGCTGTCTCATGGCCAACTCCAGTTCAAAAAGGGCTTTCCCCACGGCGAATTTGCCCCAGAGGATAAGAATATCGGCCAGGAGCGTTCCCAATAAGATCGTTTTCAGCGTCCAAACGTCCGGCGGGTTTTTGATGGAGAAATGAACCATCGCGATGGTGCCGATAATAGTCGTTATGCCGTTTATCAAATAGGCAAACGAAATGGTCGACCGGAAGATAAACAAGACGGGGGTAATAAAGACGCTGATCAATCCGGCAATGGTCGGGATGTAGTTTTCCGCATCTTTGGCCGGCTCATGGTACTGCAGATGAAAGAGCCAGCCGCCCAGAGCGAGAGAAAAAAGGGCCAGGATCAGCGTTAATCGGACATTATCTTTTTTCTTCATGATTCACCTCACGTATTCTATTTTACGGATCCGCTTCGTGATCAGTCCTGCAAAAAAAGAATAAAGGGACACGGATATGGTTTTATGCTGACACCGGCAATTGCCGGAAGTCGATCTGTTGCTATTTCGCCAGGGCAGCTTCCTTTATTTTTTCCGTCACCGTCTTCCCCTCGAACATTTTCCCAATGGCATCGCCGAGAGCCATCCCGGCTTCATAGCCGAGCTGGCCTTCGGAAAAAGTCGTATCCGTCCGGGTTGTGGAAACGGCCACATGACCCTTGTACAATATTTTGCCCTTGTCTGCGTCCGCGACCGTAAGCGAGATCTTCATGTTGATTTTGTAATCATTGCTGAACACGCCCGTCCAGCAGGTGATCTCCATTTCCTCGATCGCGCCGCCGATGATCACCTTGCCACTTCCTTTCGGCAGGTTCCCTTCTTTCAGGTCCCATGTCGCCGTCTTATCGGCAATTTTATAACCCGCCTTTTTCAGGTAGGCTTTAATGCCGTCGGCAATGATACGCGTGGGTTGACCCGTTTTGGAAAATACCTTTACTTTCGAACCGTCCAGCTCTTTCACCCAGCCGACGGCTTTCTGATCATCCACCTGGCGCGCATCCGAAAACTCCGCGACGGCAATCACAACACCGCGCAGTTTCCCCTCGGCCTTCAATTGCGCCGGGATAACGGCCTTAGCAGAATCATAGTGCAAATCAATATTGTAACGGCCGGGGACCGAGGCCCAGCCCGCTTGAGCAAGGCTAAAAGCGATCAAGAGAAATCCCACCGCGATTTTCAGGACAAAACGGCACTTCTGTTTCATTTTTTTTCTTTCCCCTCTATGCGGGATATCTTGCCCGCGAATTTTTTATTTACTTTTTTTACCCGTCGGCTCGGGCTTGGTATTATCCATTTGATCAAACTGGGCGATGACGTCCGTCAGATCTTCATGATCTTCAGGGACGATATATTGCTGCCAGTCTTCATCTTTTGAGGATAGGCTCGGCGTTTTGAATGCATCATCTACGGAGGCCATATAAACCACATCCTGAACAGCGTTGGGATCGATGAGAGAAGAGATGAAGTCTGTTTCCCTGGATGACTCTGTACCCATGCCGAAGCTTTTATACGGATGCTTAAACACCGGTTGATTGTTCACAAAGTCCTTCTGGTAGAGCTCCATCGTGTACATGCCGTCGTTCCTGCTGGTGAGCATGATGTTTTCCAGCTGGGTCAGTTTGTTTTCACGAATAGAGCTTCTGACCGATGTAGACCCGCGGGTGATCGAGAGCACCGGCACGCGGAATCCCGCTTTCTCGTTGTAAGTCAGCTGCTGAACAATCAGCCAGGAAAACGTGGAGGCAAATTGATAGCGGATGACATCCTGATTGTCGCCGGATACGCAATTGTTGATGCGGTAGATGGCATCCTCCGCATCCGTGGCATGCAGCGTCGCGAAAACAAGATGCCCGGACTCGGCGGCATTGAGCGTGAGGCGGATGGTGTCCGGCTCGCGGAGCTCGCCCACGAAAATGACGTCAGGATTTTCACGCAAAACATCCAGCAGCCCCTGGTTGAAAGACGGCACATGGATGCCGACTTCGCGCTGCTCGATGAAGGCCTTCTTGGGCCGGAACCGGTACTCGATGGGATCTTCGATGGTGATGACGTGCACGGGCCGGTTGCGGTTGATCTCTTCGATAATCGCCGCAACCGTCGTCGATTTTCCTGACCCCGTACTGCCGCAAACCAGAACCAGGCCAGCCTTAAGGTCCCGGATCTGATTCAGCGACGGATGCAGGTTCAAAGATGCGATATCCGGAATCGTCTCGGGAAGCAGGCGGATGGCCAGGCTTAATCCCCGCGTCGTGTAAAAGGCGTTGATCCGGATGCGGACATTGTTGAACGACATGGCAAAATCAACGGACCATCTTTTCCTGAGCGTCAAAAGCTGGCGCTCGCTTAGCGTCTCCCGAAGCAGCGTATCGATGTCCGTGGATGACCATTTCACATTTTTATCGAAATGGATAATGCCTTCACTGCGGAAAATCAGGGGAGAACCGCCGGAAATGTGCAGATCGGAGATTCTCTGTTTGATGGCGGCAAGAATCAAATCCGCAAATCGTTTGTTCATAGGCCTGTCCTATATTTGGGATGATCGGGTTGCGGGGCGCAAAATGAGTAAAATATTTTTGGGTACCTTCTCCGAAGCTTGGCTCTTTTGTATTCTCCCGACCGAAAATATCGTGGAGAATAAATAGGAGAAATGTCGCCGGGCGTCAAGCGGAAAAAAATCATCAACAGTCCACGCGGCCCCGTGTCGCCGCAAGGGCAGGACCAATGTCAGTGCAGGACTTGGCATTTCACCATTCTTTCATTTTCAGAGACTTGAAACATTCGTATCCCGGGGCCTGGACTTCCCGGCAAAAATTACGATAGGGATAAGCTAAACCTTCAACACCTCTTCCCAGGGCGGTGTGCACCAGAGTCCGTCGGCGTCCCCACTTGGCCTGATTGAACATCAGGCAGGATCTTGCCAGATCCTCCTGCCCCTTGGGCGTCGCGACCGACACTTTTTTGCCATCAACTTCTTTTCCGACGCCGTGATCCACGCCGGTGAGGCCGCAGGCATGCGCCATCTCGTGAAGCACGATCACCGTCTGAAGCTTATCGGCGACGGCCTTGCGTTGACCGGAATCCATCAGGATCGTCCAGGCTCTATAGGCATCGTCATAGTTGATCTCTGCTGCGGGACCTTGTTCCTTCAACTCCTGTCCCTCCAATGATTCGGGCTTCAGGATAGCGGTATTGAGCCAGGCAAAGTCCTCTTGAATACGGGACTGAATGCGCGCCGGGAAAATATTGATCGTATGATCGTCCGTGAATCCGGGAGAGGGGTTATCGGACGGGTTGTCTGCCCGGAAAACAAGTTTTCGGGTAAGGATCGGATGGGCTCCGCTTGCCAGGGCGTTGAAGTTGACTTTCGAGCCGGCCGTCGGATCTTTCGCCGCCTCCACCAGCGATTCGTTCATACGGTAAATTTTGAATCCCCCGGTCACCTCTTCCCACTTGGCATCAGCGAAGATGTTGTCCGGATCGAGCACAAACATTTCCTTGCTTTTGGGACTGAGCCGCGTAAACTCCCGCCCGCCCTTGCCTGTTTGCACCACGGCGCCCCGATACTCGTCAAACAGCGTGATCCCGTCCCCGTCGTGTTTCTGCCCCTCGATGGCTTCGCTGTCCCATTCCTTGGATTTGCCCTTGGATTCTTCGGGCTTCCAGCCGTCGGCGATGTGGTTATTGTCCTCATCGATGGGAATCCTCATCTCGGAGACGGCTTTGCCGTGCACTTTGATGTTCAGTTCTTTACCGCCCTGGTCCTTCGCCTTGATTTTCAGGACTCCCCAGGCGCCGTAGTCAAAACTGGAGACGACCAGCTTGGTTTCGGTCACGGATGAAAACGTTGAGGCTTCCAACTGGCTTTTTACATCGAGACCCTTGTTTTCCTCCTGGATAATGCGCAGACCGTCGTCAGCCTTTGCTGCATTCGGGGCCGGCCAGTTCATGCAGACGCCCTTTTCATGAGACACCTCCGTGAAAACGAATTGAATGTCGGCCTTGCGCTTCTTCGGATCAGCGGGCTCGCTTCCTTCCATCAGCTTGGCGGTTAATGTCATCTTGTTGCCTTGCTTCTCGGGCGAATCCATATTGCCCTCGGGAATCCAATCCTCATAATCTTCGGCATCCACCCAGACTTCGACAGGTTTTTCTTTTTCCCAGGGTTCGAGACTCCATTTGAAAGCCATCGGTTTTTTGCAATAGACATTCCAATTAAGCGGACAGGGCTGGTCCACGGAACTTCCGCGAAGGATCCGTCCTCCCCCGGGCAGCGTTCCTTTGATGTCGACCGGGATCTCGCCGGAGAGCGGCCCGAACGTGGCACCGGTCGCCAATTCCTTTTCGCCTTGGACGGAATCGCCTATGGTCGTTTTGCCCGTCGTAACATAACCGTGCATTCTGTATTCTCCCGTCCGGCTGTCGATGTCCAGGCGTCCACCTCCGTCCGTGATCCCGTTGCCGATCGTAAAGCTTTTATAATGAGCCGGCGGGGATGTGCATCCATCGTCTATT
>Ga0351971_1205_pt1 | contig 11584 bp, 8 predicted proteins | sample BONcelFGM3001F11_FD_206746 | JGI IMG/M metagenome (GOLD analysis project Ga0351971, IMG submission 206746) | Enriched cells from coal bed in the Powder River Basin, Montana, United States - BONCAT cells FGM rep2 HSBNCT.FGM.300.1.F11 ...
GCTTATTGAGGCGGATAACCGCCTCAGCCAGAGGGCAAGGCATGCCTTGCTCCTACGACATGCCCAGCTTCAATTGGAAACTGCATTGATCCCGTGGCTGAGGGGGTAGAAGGCCGTCTTCAGGATATTGCAGGTGTTTTATTGCGCGGCTCGCCAGAACGAAAAATGCCATCCTACGTTCAGGATGGCATTCTATGTAGCTCAATCAGTTCGCGTTGGGAAGAGACGCGCCCGCAAAAGCCCTACTTAATCGAGGCGGGGGAAGGTCGGCGCTACCAGATTCTGGCTGGGGTGCACGTTCTTGAGCCAGTCCTGCATGATCTTACGCGCGCCGCGGTGGAACGGCGAGCCGCCGCCCAGTTCGGCCATCATCCGGTCGGCGTTTTCGGCGATGTAGGACTGCGCGCCAAATTTATAGGCGGCATTGTGCGCCCGGCACGCCGCTTCGGCATAGGTGGAACACGGGTTGAAGTCGCTGTCGGCCATCACGACCAACACCGGCGCTTCGACGGCCAGAATGGCGTCCTGGTCGAGCAGGTTCGAGACGAGGATCGCGCCATAGGGCGCTTGCACCCGCGCGAACAGGCCGAACGAGCTGCCGAGCAAGCCCGTACCCGCACCCTGCGCGAGAATCACCACCCGCCGGGGGTTGATGTGCTCCTGCTCGACGGCCACCTCATAAGCGTTGACGGCGTCCTGCGTGGTAGAGCCACGACCACCCGCGCCGCTGCGCCCGGTCCCGCGCTTGTCCCAGCGAAACACGGCAAAACCACTCTCCAGCGCAAGCTCGGTGTAGTGGTTATAACAATCGCGCGTGTTGCACCCGGCATGGTGAAGCACAAAAATGAGCGGGTACCCGCCCTCCGGCCTGGGGGTTACCGGGTAATCGATCTGCCCGGCTAAGACAACGCTGTCCCCAGCGAACTTGAGTTCTTTACTGCTGCCAACAGAGACGGGGGTTTGGACTGCAACTGCTACCTGGTTCGATGTCATCGTGTTCCATGCTCGACTGACTAAAACCGAACACCGAAACAAGGTACTAGTTTTTCAAAGCAATAATTGCAATTGGATCGACAGTATAACAACTGATTCCAATGATTGCACATTTTGGGTCACACGACCAGACGGATTTTTGTCATGTTTTTCTGCTCGCTTGACGCCCTAGAACACCGGTGCTAGGCTTCAGAGAGTAGGACTGAGGGTCGAGGACTGAGGACTGAGTAAAAACGAGTGTCAGGAAGCAACGGTACTCTGTCTGGAATTGTTCTCAGTACCCAAAATAGTGTGACAATACACTTTATGATAGCCGCCTTTACTCAGTCCTCGGCCCTCAGTCCTCAGTCCTAAAAGGTCATAAATGTCGCTTGAATTCAACAAGATTGTCGAACAGGTCCACTCGATGGGCCGCTTTTTGGGGCACCGCGACAACTCGCTGAACGCGAAGCTGGCGTTGGCGCTGGAGTGGTTTTACGCCGCCAACGACCTCGACGCCGCCCGGCAGCGCGTTGACCTGATCCGGCGGTCCAGCGTGGGCGGCTACCGGGGCGGCGCGCCGGTGGATGAGGTGCTGTGCGAGACGTTCGGACGCCCGCCGATGCCGCTCTCCGGTACGCTGATCGCGGCGGACGGCGGGCAGGTCTACCCTGATGCGCACGCGCCAACGCAGTACTACCTCGTCAACATTGGCTGGTTCGCCTGCACCTACGGCGAAGTGCGGCTGCCGGAACAGGCGACCGAGCCGACGCTGGCCTACGCCGACAAAGACATCAACGACGCCGACGGCCGGATGGTGAACAACACGACCGTCAACGCGCGGCGAACGGTGGCCGAGATCCGCACGCTGTCGACGCAGGCCTGGCTGCTGCGCGGGGAAGCGCGGCCGCTGGTGGCGCTGCACGACGGCGGGCTGCTGAAGTTCTTCGGCTCGGCAGAGGTGACCGACGCGGCCCAACTGGCGCGCGATTACATCACTGAGCTGACGCGGCTGCGCGATGCCCGCGCGCTGTTCGCCGGCTACCTGGACCGGCCGCGCAGCACCTACCTGATCTCGCTGCTGCACCTGCTGCAACTGGAGCCGGACGAGATTAACGAGGCGACGCTGCGGACGAACGGCGAGCTGGAAGGGCTGACCGACATCTATCTGATGAGCCGCGTGTTAAAGCCGGGCGAGCGCTCGGCCATGCTGACGCAGAACTCGCCGCAGAACGCGAGCTACCGAAGCGAAGACCCGGACTTCGAGATCGCCTGTTTTTACCTGAACGTGTCCGACGACAGCCACGCGGCGATTGCCCGCATCGACGTGCCGATGTGGGTGGCGCGCGACGAGCAGGCGGTGGACGAGCTGCACGCGCTGATCCTGTCGCAGTGCGCCATCCAGGGGCGGCGGCATTACCCGTACGCGCTGACCCGCGCCGACGAGCTGGCGTACATCAGCCAGGCCGAAAAGCAGCAGTTGAACGAAATCATCAACATCGAGCTGCTGAAGAATCGCGTCGAACGGCAGGCATCGGATAAACTACAGACGAAGGGGCTGGCGCGCGCCTCGCGGAAGCAGCACAAGCTGGGAAGCCGGTAGAGAGCAGAACCTCACCCCCGGCCCCCTGTAGAGGCGAACAGGTTATGCCGCACCACCCGCCGGATGATAAATCATCCGGCTAGCAATAGGTGAAAGCCTGCTAAAGCAGGCTGAAAGAACTCACCTGGTCACAACGGTTCTAGTCAACAGATTTTGATTTACATCTGAGCGCGATGGAGCGTAAATAGATTGGTACAGGCACAGACGAGTTTTGTCGGGCGCGTGCTGCGCGCCAGCACCACGGGGTTCGACTGCGGCACGCGCAGCAACCGCATCGACGACCGCCACAGCTTCGGCGCGTTCGTCAAAGTGCCGGTCAGCGACGACGGCCAGATTCAGGCGGTCGGCGTCATCCACACGATTCGAATCGACGACGACCCGCTGGCGCGCGAGCTGGTGATGGCGTCGAGCATCGACAGCATGATTCTGATGGACCAGCGCGACAACCGCATGGTGCCGGTGGAGATTTGCGCCGTCAACGTGGGCTACCAGTATGGCGGCGTGTTCGTGCAGACGCTGCCGCCGCGCCCGCCGCTCAGTCTATCCGAAGTGTCTCTGTGCGACGCGGCCGAAGTCTACGCATTCACGCAGGACTGCGACTACTTCCAGCTCATTTTGGGCGCGTCGGACGTGCCGCGCGACGAGCTGATGGCCGCCGCCCTGCGCTACGCCTCGTACGCCTACCCCGAAGGCGAACGTTACGACTTCATGGTGAAGTGCGGGCGACGGCTGGCGAACCTGCTAGCCAACGACCTGAAGCGGCTGTCGCACGTGCTGACGCTCATCCGCCCGCAGTAGGCCAACGAATTACGACGGTTTCCACGGTTTTTAAACCGTGTTTTTTAGAATCGGGATTCTTCCCTCAAAATGAGGGCGAAAACCGCGTATAAACCGCTGGAAACCGTTGGCAAGCCGGTCGCTCCAAATATTACGGCGCTTTTGTCCATTTTGTCCATTTAATCCATTTTTAAATGGACAAATTTCTAAGGGTGGTTTCTTCCCTCAAAATGGGCCAAATAAATGGTGAAAAATGGACAGGAAATGGACGAGAAATGGCGCGATATGGAATAATACAATCGCCTCGTGGGTGCGCGTGCGGAGAAGCGCGATAGGTGATGGGCGGCGGCCTGGGCACGGCGCGCCGTGCCCCTACGAGGTGGCCGCTGCGGGTTGGTAAGGTGCGCGTTGGCGGGCGCTGCGGGCGACGATGGTCGAAACAGCGCGGTTAACGGCCCGCCCGTATGCCGACGTGTATGGGTTCTAGTGTTATTTTACAAGCACGACCTATTACGGACGGAAGCGGCGGGCGTAATGTTTGGAGGGCGTGCGGACGGGAGAGGGGGAAGGCGGTATGGCAACTGAAGTATTATGCGATCCCGATCGCGCTCCATTGATAGAACGGCACCGAACAATACAACACTTTTGAAGTTTTTCCTTCCGGTAATAAGAAGTTCCGGCTACGCGTTCCCCACGCGATACCCCCAAAGAGCTGCCCGAACTATGTTTTTGTTCTGCAAGTGTGCCTGCCCATGCTCCTGCCGGCTACCGAGGCTCTTTGTCACTCGAGCTAAGCTTTCTTTGAATCAGTGGTAGTAATTGCTTAACTTTTCGATTCCAAGGTGATCTTTTTGCTTCGTCAAGCAACCAACGCTGTGCTGTTCGCAAATACTCTGCAGAGTCAGGGCCAGGAAATCTATCACTAAATTGTAGACTTTGATCTGCAAACGATAAGGCATGATATGCTTTTCGGCGATCATAACGATAGCATTCTGCTAAAATATCCATGCTTTTCTTAAGTGTTCGAAACACAATCTCCATATCCGATGTTTTATCCTTATTTGCCTTAAACAGAATAATCGCATGGGAGTTCCGAATAGACCAAACTCGACTGTTGGTAAGAAGTAAGGCTTTGTCAATTAGTACAAACGCTTCTCGATACTGCTTAAGATGGCTTAAATAAAGTGCTCCCTGTTGAAGCGTATAGGGCGACTCAAATCTCTCAAAGAGCTCCTCATAGAACTTCAACCCTTCTCTCCACTTCGGAAATGCTCTCTTAACTATGCCTGCATCGTAGGCTTTTTTTCGGAAGACATCAAAGCGACAAATACGCACTGGCGAAACCCGTTCAAAGAACCGACGCATAACGCGCTGAAGCGATTCAGCATCTATGCGGTTTAGAATTGCGTTAGTAACAATAGTAGAGCGAGGAGTGTAATAATCCTGATCTTCGTCCGCTAAAGAACCAATATACTCGGCCATTATTGCACCAAGTTTCTCGAGAAGTTTAATTGTTTCGTCATAATCGTTGACGTCGTCGCGTAGAAAAGCTGATATAGTGTCATAAGACACAGGAACTCCGCACGAATGTACATAGCACACCATAATAAGCACATCATGCAGTATAAAGTCGGTTCGGTATAGATCGCTTAACACTCTTCCGAATCGGTTAGCGAGTGTTTGCCCAACACTGTTTTCACTGATAACCTCAAAAACGGACGGTGCTACTCCCTGCTCAACGATCGGTGCACGAAAATGCGGACGCCTTACTACGAGCGGAACCCTGTTATAGATGCTCTGGACGTCGATTTCTGTTAATTCTGTAACATCCAAGATGCTATACATTTTCTTGTTAATAAGGTGAGATGCACCTTCGAAACTATAATCTCGATCAAATGCGACTATTCGGACGTTCGGAGCACGAGCAATTACGTTGAGTGCTTCCATGTCAGTGCTGGAATCATCAATAAAAATAAGGGCTGGTTCACCTTCCAGTCTATTTGCGATATAGTGAGCCTTTTCAGGCGTCATAGAACCTAATACAAGTTTGTGGCCATGGTAAGATATTGCGGCAGCAACCTGCATCATTAAGGTTGATTTCCCCGAGGCAGGAATACCAACCACAACAGTATTAACCCCGGAATTTATCGCATCAACAATTCTAGAAAAGTGCTCTGTCTTATGTATTGAGTCTGAAAAAATATCATGCCATGTTGGTGGTAATCCCGAATAAAACTCCACAATCGGCCTAACGGGAACGCTCCCGACTGCTGGAATTGCTTCGGTAGGGAAGAGGTCAGCGGTGGAACGAAGCAAGGGCCGAGTGGCCTCAGTTGCAATTTCTAGAGCTCCGATGTATGTCAGCATCGCCTCTGTGTCAGACTCAATTATATTGAACCCAAGTGACTTGAAATAGGTTTTTGACGCATCGGATGGATCACGTAGGACGATCCATTTCGGGGCTTGGCTACGACCATGCGATGATGACGGATGAAGCGCCTGCAGGGTACCTGCGTCTTCGAGACTATAGCCCCAAAATAGAGTCGGCCAGCTCTGAAGTTGACCCGTTAAAAAATACCATTTGTCGGGATCTCCCGAAAACGATGAAGCTAACTCGGTCGTGCTAAACTCTAAATGTTCTCCTTCATGTACAATTGATCCATGAAGTGTTATAAGGTCAATTGCTGTTCTGTCCCGAAAAAGGGCGCCTCTAAGACTACGGTCGTTAATATAATGATTCTTACTGTGTAGATAAATCTTATAAATTAGATCATCAATGTTCGTAGTAAAAATATTCCGTATCCTTATATATTCCAGAGATCTATATCGGTCGTCGAAACTAGTTACGCTGAATCTGCTTTTCAAGTAACTATAGAATTGCGAGCGCTTTGTAGCCTCTAGTATCGTCGCGATTTGGGGCAGTAAGAGCGTTTCAAGTTCTTGTAGATCAAATAATTCAAGCAGTTCTGTTTTTAGCTGCGCGCCAGTTGGTAAGTTCACACCCCGACTATCTTGTGCCAGTAGTGAGAATCCTGCCCCTAGAAAAAGGTTCACTCCCTCACGCAGAGCAGTTCTGAAGGTAGGTTCCAATTCAATAAGCATCACAAGTCTGCCTCATTGTTAAATAGATTAAATCAGTCATTGTCAAGCATTACCGTCGCACATCATATGCTACTAGTATAGTACTATTGTTCAAGTCTTTTGTAATTCCGTAAAAACAGATATCAATGATGTCCCGGCTTGTAATGTCGTAGCAGTTGCGCCAGTAAGTCGCCCATCTGTTCTAACTCCTTCGCGCGGAAAGTGGCGGCAGCGGGTATAATGTGCGGCATCTGTGACCGTGCGATTTAGCATTGGACTGCTGCCTTATGACCTCCCCTTCCGGCGTCGAAAACCTCGCAGACTGGTTCCCGCGCGACCTCAACGGCAAAGACGCGATGTCTGCCGCCGACATTGGGCTGCGGCTGGGCGTGGTGGTCGGCGGCTCGCTGAGCAAGGGCCTGACCGTCAAGCTGGACGCGCACCAATCGATTGAAGAGCTGGCGGTGGGCCGCTACGTGGTGGTGCGCGGCCTGAACAAAAAATTCTTCTGCATGATTACCGATATCTCGCTCGACAGCCCCAACCCCGGCATCCAGAGCGACCCGCCGGAGATCATGAACGACCCGTTTCTGCGCGACATCTACATTGGCACGGCGGCCTACGGCAAGCTGAGCGCCGCGCCGATGCTGGCGATTGACGACGCCGAGCAGACGCCGCGCCCGGTGAAGACCATCCCCGGCCATTTTATGTCGGTGCTGAACGCGAGCGTGGAGGACGTGAACGCGGTCTTCGGCCAGGAGGACGCGACGCACTTCAATGTGGGCGCGCCGCTGGAGCTGGAGCAGACGCAAATCAACCTGGACCTGCACCGGCTGGTGGAGCGCTCGGTCGGCGTGTTCGGCAAGAGCGGCACCGGCAAGAGCTTCCTGGCGCGTATGCTGCTGGCGGGCATCATTGCCAAGCAGCAGGCCGTCAACCTGATCTTCGACATGCACAACGACTACGGCTGGGAAGGGACCAACGAGGGCGGCCCACGGGCTAAGGGGCTGAAGCAGCTTTTCCCGTCGAAGGTGAGCATCATCACGCTCGACCCGCAGTCGACCGGGCGGCGCGGTGGGCGGCCTGACTTCGAGGTGCGGCTGGGCTACGACGAGATCGAGCCGGAAGACATTGCGATGCTGCGCGAGTCGATGAATTTGTCCGACGCGATGATCGACGCGGCCTACACGCTGGCGAAGCTGTGGGGCAAGGGCTGGGTGAAGCGGCTGATCGACGTGACGCCGGACGACGTGGAGTCGGTCGAGGCGCAGACGCCGACCAAGGGCGGGACGATGGCGGCGTTGCAGCGGCGGTTGCAGCGCTTCGAGCGCTGGGCTTTCCTGGTGCCGGAGTCGACCGGCGATACGGTATCGCAAATTTTGAGCCTGCTGGACAACGGCAAGAGCGTCGTCCTGGAATTCGGGCGCTATGGCAACAGCATCGAAGCGTACATCCTGGTGGCGAACTACCTGACGCGGCGCATCCACGAGCAGTACATCGAACGGGTTGAGAAAGCGTTCGGTGACCCGGCGATGGAGCCGCCGCAATTGCTGATTACGATTGAAGAGGCGCACAAGTTCCTCGATCCGAAGATCGCCAGTCAGACCACTTTCGGCATCATTGCGCGCGAGCTGCGCAAGTACAAGGTGACGCTGATGGTGGTGGACCAGCGGCCGTCGGGCATCGACGAGGAAGTGATGAGCCAGATCGGCACGCGGGTGACGGCGCTGCTGGACAACGAGCGCGACGTGAACGCGGTGCTGAGCGGAATCAGCGGGGCGGCGGGGCTGCGTGAGGTGCTGGCGCGGCTGGACACGAAGCAGCAGGCGATCATCATGGGGCACGCGGTGCCGATGCCGGTGGTGGTGCGGACGCGAAATTACGACGAGGCGTTCTACGCGGCGATTGCGGCGGAAAACGTGAAGCCGGAGGTGGTGCAGACGGCGAAGAGCCGGCTGGGGAACAGCGGGGAGCGAAGGATACGGTAGGGGTGAGGGGTGAGGACTGAGGGCCGAGGACTGAGGACTGAGGACTGAGTGAAAGCAGAGTCGGGGTAGGCGGCGGGGTTGGAGCATGGCGGGGCACGCCGGGGGATAAATCCCCCGGCTACGTATAGGTGAAAGCACCCTGAAGGGCGCTCAAACCGTTGATTTGTCGCTGAGCCATCATCTTCTGAGCCTGCTTCAGCAGGCTTGGTTCACCTATTGCTAGCCGGATGCTTGAGCATCCGGCGGGCGGTGAATGAGCACGCGGAACCTCACCCCCGGCCCGTACGCGGCCTCCGGCTTCCCCCTCCTCCGTCGGGGCGCTGCGCCAGAGTACTGGAGAGGGGAGGAAGACGCGGTGTTGGGCTGGATGGTCGATGTTTCGGCTTTCGCGTCGCCTGGGGTTGAAACCTCAGGCTGAATTTTGAAAAAGCCCACTGAAGGGGCTCCAAGAGGCCGTTTGAGAAGGCCCGGAATGGTATTTCTCCCCTCGCCCTGAGGGACGAGGGGCCGGGGGTGAGGGCTTCTACGCCCGCCAATCACGCTCCAGAGCGAGAGACGATGACGCACGAACCGGATTTTGATTTTGGGCCGTTTCCGGTGCTGGAAACGGAGCGGATGATTTTGCGGGAGCTTTTGCCGGAGGATGGACCGGGTATTTTCGGCATCCGCGGCGACTACGAGGTGACGAAGTACAACGGCGGCATGAACTACACGCGGCTGGATCAGGCTGAGGCGCTGATTGCGTCGATCCGCGACGCGTACCGCGACAAGCGGAGCGTGCGCTGGGGCATGACGCTGAAGGGCGGCGACGACGCAGTGATCGGCATGTGCGGCTACAACTACTGGGTGCGCGCCGACTTTCGCGGCTCGATTGGGTACGATCTGGCGCGGGCATACTGGGGGCGCGGGCTAATGCCGGAGGCGCTGCGGGCGATCCTGACGTTCGGGTTCGAGCACATGGCGCTGAACCGGGTGGAAGCCGACGCGTCGATCAACAATCGCCAGTCGATGCGGGTGCTGGAAAAGGTGGGATTCCTGCGTGAGGGGCACCAGCGCGAGCAGTTCTACGAGAACGGCGAGTTTGGCGATCTGGTGCTCTTCTCGCTGCTGAAGCGGGATTTCCGTGCGACGGACGAGGGGTAAAACCTAACCGCAAAGGCGCAAAGGACACAAAGGATGCACAAAGGGTTAGGGGATAAAGACTAACCGCCAAGTCTCCAAGAGCGCCAAGGTTACGCCAAGAAATTTGAACCGCAGAGTGCGCAGAGGACGCAGAGAAGGCGCAGAGGGTTAGGGAGGCAAGATTAACCGCCAAGTCGCCAAGAACGCCAAGGTTACGCCAAGAACTGGGCTTTTGAAGAATCTGCTTACGATCCTAAAATTAGTTTTCCTTGGCGACTTGGCGGTTGGGTTTTCCGCGAGCGGCACTGCACACAGGACGGGCTTAATTTTGGGCGGAACAATTCTCAATGTTTTGACGGTGGCGCTGGGAAGCGCGTTGGGGCTGCTGATCGGCAACCGGCTGCCGGAGCGAGTGCAGCAGTCGGTGGTGACCGGGCTGGGGCTGGTGACGCTGGTGGTCGGCATCCAGAACGCGGGGCGTACCGGGAACATCATTATCCCGCTGCTGAGCGTCGTGATTGGCACGATTATTGGCGAGCTGCTGCGAATCGACCTGGCGCTGGAGCGGTTTGGCGGCTGGCTGCAACGGCGGTTCGCGGGCGGCAGCGGGGACGAGTCTGGCAATGACCGGGCGCGCTTCATCAACGGCTTCGTGACGGCCAGCCTGATCTTCTGCGTCGGGCCGCTGACGTTCGTCGGCTCGCTGATGGACGGCATGGGGCTGGCGCTCGGTTTCCAGCAGCTCGCCATCAAGAGCGTGCTCGACGGCTTCGCGGCGATGGCGTTCGCGGCGTCGCTGGGGGTGGGCGTAGCGTTCAGCATCGTCACGATCATCGTGCTGCAAGGCGGGCTGGCGCTGGTGGGGGCGCTGCTGGTGAGCGGCGCGGACACGGCGGCGCTGGCGCAGACGCCGGCGATATTGGAGACGACGGCGGTCGGCGGGCTGCTGCTGATCGCGCTGTCGCTGGTGCTGCTGGACGTGAAGAAGCCGCGGGTGGCGAACTTTTTGCCGGCTTTGGTGATGGCTCCGGTCATTGTGGCGGTGGCGGGGGCGCTGGGGGTGAATATCTACCCGATTTAGGACTGAGGGCCGAGGACTGAGGACTGAGTAAAGGCGGGCAGCACATTCACGATGCTACGCTATTTTGGTATGTTCTTAGCTACAAAAATAGTGCAGCGGCACATTTTGTATGGGCCGTCTTCACTCAGTCCTCGGCCCTCAGTCCTCAGTCCTGCTCTTTAGAATCAAAACAGCCGTGGACTTGTGTCCACGGCTGTTTTTAATGCTTGTAGCGGAAGGGCGAAACTACTTGATATCGACCTTGGCGCCTTCGGCCTCGAGTACCGTCTTGGCCTCGTTCGCGCGGTCCTTGTTGACGGATTCCAGAACGGTCGCCGGCGCGCCTTCGACCAGGTCCTTGGCTTCCTTCAGGCCCAGGTTGGTGACCTGGCGGACAGCCTTGATGACGTTGATCTTCTTAGGGCCAACGTCGCTCAGAATGACGTTGAACTCGGTCTGCTCTTCGACTTCTTCAGCCGGGGCAGCGGCGGCAGCGCCACCACCAGCGGGCATGGCGCCCATCATCATCGGCGCGGCGGCGGTCACGCCCCACTTCTCTTCGAGCAGAGTCTTCAGCTCGGACGCTTCCAGAATGGTCAGCGCGCTCAGTTCTTCAACCAGCTTGTTCAGGTCAGCCATGGGTAATCTCCCCTTATGTCCAGGTAGTGATTCGTTTGTATGCGAGACTTAGGCAGCGGCTTCGCCGTCGCCCGAATTTTCCTGAACATAAGCGTTCAGGACATTGACGACCTGCGACGTGGCCGAATTGAGCAGGCCCGCCAGCGCCGCCGCCGGCTGCGTGATCAGCCCGATGAGCTGCGAGTGGATTTCGTCGAGCGTTGGGAGCTTCGACACTGCTTCCAGGTCGCCGGCTCCAAACGTCGCGCCAGCCAGCACGCCGCCCTTCACGATAAACAGGTCCGGGTTGTCCTTCTGGAAGGCCTGAACAGCCTTCGCGACAGCCGGCAGGTTGCCGTTGCC